>Ga0172380_10002119_pt1 | contig 32025 bp, 48 predicted proteins | sample Leawe162metaG_FD_119747 | JGI IMG/M metagenome (GOLD analysis project Ga0172380, IMG submission 119747) | Leachate microbial communities from a municipal landfill in Southern Ontario, Canada - Leachate well 162 metaG | ecosystem: Engineered > Solid waste > Landfill > Unclassified | place... | reverse complement strand
GAGGCTTCCGTTGGTACTTTTATTGGGCACATACAGCAAAGCCAACCTCAACTTGCCGAGCATATTGGCGAGGCATGGGGTAAAACATTCACTGTATGGTGCGCAAAAAATACTGACGTTGAACCAGGTGACACACTTACGATAACAACAGGTGCAAATGCCGGTACGTATTCAGTGAAAAACGTGCAAGACAATGTTGTTGGTGGAAACCAACACCTCGAACTGACAGCGATCAAGGACGTTGCATAACGGCTTTGATAAATGTATGAAATTAATATATTCCATATTTATAGCCACACTCCTATCAGCGACCACGCTTCACTCTTCAGCCTCGGCGCCATTTGAAATAACTATTACAAAGGGCACAAACGCCCCGGTGACAAAGGAAATCATTAAAGAGGCAATATCAGCCATATCAAGACAAAAAGGGCTACCAGAGGGCAAAATCAAAGAGATAGAGTGGGTAATTGGAGGTAAACCAGGGAATACATTATGCCCAAACGGAGAATCAACGTGGAACCCAAAAGCAGTAGGCGATGGAGGGCAATCGTTAGGCTTGGTACAAATACACTTGCCTAGTCATCCGACTGTAACAAAAGAGCAAGCGCTTGACTATATATTTGCAATAAACTTTATAGTGGATGAGTTTTTGAGCGGGAATGAGAAATACTGGACATGTTGGCGGGCACTTTCCGAACAGCAACTTTGATTGTATTATATTTATATGGCAGACATACACTGGATCGGACTAAAAGAATTGAGGGCGGCTATCGCAAGGAACCCACAGAGGGTAATTGACGAGGCGCGTAGATTCTTGACACGAGGACTTGCGGTATACAAGGCAGGTATCATCCGTGATCCGTGGAGGATAGGTGGCAAAGGTGGAGGTTCACCGGTATCAAATGACCCACGCTACCCGAGGAGATTTCAAAAAATACGATCTGGCAACTTGCGCGATTCACACATAACAAGCATAAGCGGATTGACTGGTACTATTGGGCCAAACACATCGGTCGCACCATACGCAAAGTATGTGCACCACGGCACAAAAAGGATGCAGGGTAGGCCGTGGCTTGAATACGTAAAAGATACTAAAATGGGGGAGATTGAAAATCTATATCGTGGTATGCTTAAGGAGATTGTCAAGGACTTGGCATCATAGAAAATACACAAATGAAGACAAAATGCAAAATATGCAGTAAGGAGTTTAGAACATTTCCGTGCCATATCAAAGCCGGAAATAAAAAAATATATTGCAGTATAAAATGTAGAGGCAAAGATGATGAACTTAAATCAAGAATACACACTGCCGAAACTCACAAGAAAATTGGAGACAAGCAAAGGGGACGGCCAAGGCCAAATATCACAGGTAATAAAAATTACTTATGGCAAGGAAATCTTGTAAAATACAGACCAATGCATGCATGGGTAGAAAGGCATAGAGGTAAAGCATTAAAATGCGAAAAGTGTGGTATTATAAAAACAGGCAATCACACAATGCATTGGGCAAATAAAAGCGGAAAGTATTATAGAAAGTTAGATGACTGGATGAGCTTGTGCGCAAAGTGCCATAAACATTACGACCGATGTATACAACACTAATTCAAAAGATAAGAGAAACACTTGAATCAGTCCCTGAAATAAAAGACGTATTTAGCGTACCAAAGACAAAGTTGACAAAGTTTCCGTGCGTATTCTATAAACCGGCAGGGCTAACAAACACATTCGAAACTAACTCAGAGAATATGGCCGTGTATAGATTTATGATGGTGGTGATGGTAGGTACATCAGGCACTACTCCCGAGGTGGCATTTGGCACTGTGTTGCCACATACAGTCGATGCTATAATTGCTCAATTCAACCAAGATTGGAATCAGGGGGTTATTACCGGGCACCGCTGTACTGTAAAGATTGACAGCGCTGATAGTTGGGAAATGTCGGAGGAGGAGGATGGTCTGGTGGCTTATGCACCGCTATATGTGGAGATGAGATTGCTCACCACAAACTAGCGTGTTATGATAATTGTATAAGGTACTGATCCTAACGGAAAAACCGAGGGACCGTGCACACAAGCACGTGCCCTGTTTTTATTAAAAATTAAGAGCAACAACATGGAAATTGTAGGACGAGAGATTGAGTTCGGTGTCGCAACTGAAGCGACACGTGGCACCGCAGTATCAAGCGCAGACAAGTGGATGCGCAAGGTGACTGCAAACGTAGTAGAGCGCGCAACCCACGCACTAGATGATACGACTCGAGGTAGGCTTGAGGATGGCGAGGGTCGCAGGAAAGTACAGTCGCACATTGAGGGTGACCTTGAGGGCATACTTCATGTAGACGTACTTGGATGGCTTCTTGCTAACATTTACGGAGTAGTAGTGACATCAACTGTAACAGGATCAGTGAAATCTCACGTATTCTCATTGGGTCAAAACATACAGCACCCATCGCTTACACTTTTTGCAAAGGATGGCGCAGTACAGCAAAAGACATTCTCAAACGCAATGATTAATACCCTAGAAGTGACTGCTGCAATTGACGAGTACGTAAGATTCAGCGCATCATTCCTAGCATCGGTCGCCGCTTCTAACTCAGATACGCCTAGCTATGACACAGAGTATGACTTTGTGGCTCGCGACATCACAGTGAAGATTGCTGATAGCGAAGCAGGTTTGTCAGGTGCAACAGCGACAAAGGTCAAAGACCTCGCATTCAGATGGGATCAGGGTCTTATTCGCGACCACGTAGTCGGCGCATACACTCCTGATGATATCTACAATGCACGAATGATGATTGACGGAAACTTTACACTCAACTTTGCAGATGCAACATTCAAAGACTTGTATCTTGGCAACAGTGCAAAGTATATGAGCATTACCATCGAGGGTGAAGCAGACATTGGATCAGGTAACAAACCAACAGTCACAATTGTACTCAACAAGGTGCAATTCATGGATTGGAACCGCGCCGGAGGTGCAAACGAACTTGTCACTGAGCCAATAAGCTTCCGCGCATTCTACAATCCAACAGATGGCGAGCAGTCGACCGTCACATTAAAGAACCTTACTGCTTCGTACACTAACGTACCAAGCGCATAAACATGATTAACGTAACACTTTCAACTGGCACTGTAGAGATTGTTGAACAGATTACATGGGGTATGCAAGAACAAATCCGCTCAGCTATGCTTGGCGGATTCAGGGTGTCCGGTATGACAGATAAAGAAAAGCAAAACTTTGAGCTTGATCCGTCAGTGCTTGCAAAAGCAAAATACAAGGCACTTGAGCTATGTGTGAAAAAGATTACTACCAACGATGGCAAAACATCAGAATACTCAAAGGAGTGGATGGACAATTTGTCAATCGAGGATGGGGATAAGCTGTTTGAGGCCGTGAACGCAATCACAAACCCTAAAAAAAAATAGTCACTGGTGACAAACTTAGGCTCGAACTACAAGGCAAAAAACAGTGGAGCGAGCCAGTTATCTACGAGGCACTATCGTCAAGGTATGGATGGACACCAAATCAGATTCGCGAGCAACCACTTGAGGACATAATGCAATACCTTGAAATCATCGCTGAGATAAACCGCTTAGAGAAAATCAAAAACTTAAAACAGAGATAATTTTATGGACAACCGACAGCTACAAATTGTACTCAAACTGCAAGACGATGCTTCGAAAGAGCTCCGAAAATTGTCAGGCGAACTTAATGTGGCTGAGAAAAGCACTACTCGTTGGGGTGGTGCTTTGGAGTATGTGGCGGGCGCAGCTAAGTACGCAACAGTTGCGCTTGGTGCGGCCGCTATTGCCGGCGCAACATGGGGGGTAAAAGTGGCGGCGCAACTTGAAACTGCTGAGGTTGGTCTAAAGACACTCTTGGGATCAGCCGAGAAAGCGGCTTCAACTGTGGAAAGGCTCAAGGTAGAAGCGGCACGCACACCATTTGAACTGCCTGGACTCACGCAAGCAGTACAATTGCTCTCGTCGGTAACAAAAGACGGAAACAAATCAATTGATATTATCCTTGATATTGGCGAGGGACTTGCGGCAATGGGTAAAGGACAAGCTGAACTTGACCGCATTATAGTAAACCTTCAACAAATCGCAGCAGTTGGAAAGGCGGCTACTATTGATATCAAACAATTTGCGTTCGCAGGTATTCCTATCTACGAAATGTTGACAGAAACAACTGGCAAGTCTGGTGAAGCCTTGGCTGAGCTTATAGAAAATGGTGGGGTCACATTCGAATTGCTCACAAAAATGTTTGATCAGGCTAACGATGCCGGGGGTAGATTTTTCAATGCATACAAAAACCAGTCAGGCACATTCAATCAGGCTACATCAAACATGAAAGACAGCCTCGGTATTTTTATGGCCGATATGGTAAAGACTACCGGCTTATTCAAACTATTAACTGAGTCGATGATTTTTGCATCGTCATGGCTTGGCAACTACAAGCAAAACGTAGCCGAGGCCATAAGTACTGTGCAGGAGTGGCTTCAAGTGTTAGATGAAAACACAGGGCTTGTGACAATGCTTACTGAAACGTGGAGGACTTTGGTGTTTGTGTTTATGGATCAACTTAAGCCGGCACTTACTGAGCTGTGGGATTCGATGAAAGGACTGCAACCTTTCCTTGAGGCAGCTGCACTCGCATTCGGCGTGACACTGGTCGTGGCAGTCGGATTGCTTGTGACTGTAGTCGGAGGGCTTGTAATCGCGGTCATTGCGCTCTTGACATGGTTCGTAAAGATAGAGTCATTCCTTATGGATGTGTGGATGAAAGCATGGAACGCAACAATTGACATAATATCAGACGTCATTGTTGTTGTTGATAACCTCATCGAGAAGTTCAAGACGGCATGGGAGTGGGCCGGCAAAGTAACGTCAAAGGCCGGTAGCTTCATTTCAGGCGCAACCAACGCAGTAATTAACGCAGTTATACCAGGCAGGGCAACTGGGGGGCCTGTAGAGGCAGGTATGCCCTATATGGTGGGCGAAAAGGGTCCCGAGCTATTTGTACCGCGCTCAAGCGGGAGTATAGTACCAAACGGCGCCGGAGGCGGTAATGTGGTCGTCAATGTGTATGGAGATGTGTCGGGACGCGAGCTGATTGATAAAGTACAGGAAGCAATAATGGCAGGACTAAGGTCAAACACTAAGCTTGCAATATAAACCATGGCAATTGTAATCGAAATCAATAGCACTGATGTTACAAGTCAGATCGAGCAGAGGTCGCTTGAGGTGGTGCAACGCATTACAAATCAGGTGGACACTGCTTCTTTTGCTGTGCGCAAAGCCGGCAGTAAAACACTTGCGCCAACCTACGGCGATGAGGTGAGCATTTACGATGGATCAACAAAGATATTCGGTGGCGTGATAATAAGCGTAACACAGTCACCAACAGCCGGGCCTAGTGGCATCGAGTACGATGTAAGATGTGTTGATCACACGTACACCATGGACAGGATACTTGCGGCTAGAACTTACACAAATCAAACCATCGGAGATATAATTGCCGACCTTATTGATTCATATGCGCCGACATTTACATACGCAAATGTGAGCTCAACTTTTTTGATTGAGAAAATAGTGTTCAATCAGCTTCCACTTAGTACCTGCATCAAAAAGCTTGCCGATATAGTAAGCTTCGATTGGTATGTTGACGAAGCAAAAGACGTACACTTTTTCCCAAAATATGCAAACTCTGCACCTTTTGATTTAACCGATACAAACGGAGATTACGTGTACAAAACACTCCGCAGGAATAGAGATGGCAGTCAGGTGGCTAACAGAGTCAAGGTGCGCGGGGGAGAGTATGACGGTGCAACATTCAGCGACAGTATTACTGTATCAGGTAATGATTCAAAGTCATTCAAATTGCCGTACAGATTTGCAAATCTAACAGTGACACTCGATACCGGTGGAGGGGCTGTATCACAAAACGTAGGTATTGACTTCATAAATGACTTCACCACTGATGACGTGCTATACAACTTTCAGGAGCAAATGATTCGTTTTGAAAACAACCTCAGCGCCGGTGACGTAATTGCTTTCTCAGGCAATCCAAAAGTGCCGGTATTTGCAATATCCGAGGATCCGGTAAGTATTGCCGAGTACGGCATCATAGAAAAACTTATTCGCGATAACTCGATTGAGAGCAATGTCATAGCAAGGCGCAGGGCAAATGCCGAGCTGTACACATGCTCAGAGCCTATTGTTGATGCACGCTTCAAGACATACACAGCAGGGCTAAGGGCCGGCATGCTTCTTAACATTCAAAGTACCGCCCAAGGAATAGATGAACAGCTAATCATTAAAGCGCTTGCATTCAAGATGAGGGATCACAACTCATTTGAGTACGATGTTGAGCTTGTATCAACAAAGAAGTATGACTTCATTACGCTACTCCAAAAAATGCTCGAGCCGGATCCACAGCCTAGCGATGAGCAGGAAGTAAGCGAGGAGATATTTACAGACACGCAAAATATAAACATTCAGGAAGAAATACAAGTGGTGTCCCCAAACCAAGATATTGCTGAGATTGAGGTACAAGAAAACTATGAGATTGACCCATTTGGAGATGATACTGATGCAACATATGTGCTCGGTCCATACTCACCAACAAGCCAAACAGACACAAAGCGACCCGGGCGATTGAACATATCACTTGTCGCATATTAGGTAGTAGTGTTATAATTGATTTTATTAAAGAAGCTCCAACGGAAAAACCGAGGGGTACGGAATAAAAAAACCGTGCTCTGTATTTTTATAAAAAATATGCAAACAAAAAACTTCACAACTAAGGAGCAAGGAAAGATCAAGGGCGAGTATACTGCCATATCATTTGCACCATGGGTAGAGCGTGGCAGTAAGATTGTTGACGACGTTAGAATTGCGCTAAGGCAAGGCAACAAGGCATTGATTGATTCACTCAAGGTGGCCGGTGCAATCATAGACGTACGAACTGCTCACAACCTTATTCCTACTACCGGGCGCAATGTGCTCGCGCGCATACTTGCAGGGGATACAACATACACTGGTGAGGTAGATTATGGAGCTGTAGGAAGTGCCGCAAGCCCGGCATTCACAAACGCATCAACTCAGCTAACTACTGAGGTATACAGAAGTCAGGCGGACAGCCAGGCATTTGATGACAACATTGCTTATATTGATTGGTTCATTGCATCAGGTGATGTGGCTGACCAGACATTCCAAGAGTTCGGCGCATTTATTGACGGCACAGCATCCGCAAACTCGGGTCAAGCATGGTCACTATTAAAGACCGGAGGATGGGTAAAATCAGGCTCAATGTATATTAGTGGTAAGTACACACTTATATGAAAACTTGGAGTGCAGGTGAAATTGTCAATGCTAGTGATCTCAACGCAAACTTTGCGACTGTGCATAAGCAGGACAGGATTAGTCTTGTACTTGGCGAAACTATTGCTGCAAACAAGCCGGCAGTTTTGTCACCAGGGACTACTACAACAACTAACTTAGGAGGCACCGCGACAGCAGATGCGTTTATTGATGCAAACAATTACTTTGCTCAAAAGTTTACTACTCCCGCATACAATGAGGGAATACTTACAGTAACAGCAAGGCTCGGGTACTCAAACGCATCACACTCAGGCAACATGACAGTCAGGTGTGATATCTATGCAAACAGCGCAGGAAAGCCAACAGGAGCATCACTTGCTAACGCATCAAGTACTTTCTTATTCACAGGCGCGGCAGTCAACGCATTTTCATTCACACTAAACACCGCAGCACTTTCAAACAGCACAGACTATCATGTTGTGCTTAGGATCACATCACTAGGTGGTACGCTTACATACACGGCTTCTTATGTACAACGAAACGACACTGGAGGTCAAGGCACAAACGAATCAACCGATGCCGGCTCAAACTGGAGCGCAATCAATGGCGCATTGTATATTGACATCAACTTAAAAACATCAACAGTCGGGAAAGTGTATGCATCAAGCGCTTCAAGCAATGACTTCAGGGCAAATAACTTCATAGGGTTTACTACAGCCGGAGGCGATGCTGATGATACTGATGAGATTATTACTGGAGGTTCAGACGATGCACTGTCAGGGCTTACACCTGGCGTGACTTATTATCTTGGAAATACAAACGGATCAATTGCTACCTCGGCCGGCTCACAAAGCCGAAAGATTGGATTGGCACTATCCGCAACAGTATTATTATTAAAGCACGATAATGTATAGTTATGAACGAGAACCAGCCTCAACAATTTAATATCCTTGCATTTGTGAAGCAGTATTGGCTTCTCCTTTCATTCATTGTTGCTTTGATCACAACATGGTCAAGCATAATTAACCGGGTGGAAGCACTCGAAGTGTTTAGGAATAAACAGGAGGGCAACAACGAAAGCTTGCAAGGCCTCCTCATATCAATTCAAAAGGACATTGTCGAAGTAAAGACAGTGCTTAAAATAAAAGATCAGAGTAATAACTAAGTATGCAATTTCAATCCGGCGCAGTAATTGATACACGACCTGCTGATGAAAGGGCAAAAGATTGGCATCAATCAGAGGTAGTATCAGCAATAAATCCCGTAGAATGGAGAGAAAAGCCAAAGGGCGAGTGGCGTTCTTTTCCTATTTTCAATCAAAACGGATCGGGGTCATGCGTGGCGCAAACACTTGCAAAGCTACTCGGGGTAATGTACTGGCTCAAGGAAAAGGAATACGTACACTTTAGTGCAACTCACATCTATCAACAAAGAGCAAACAAGCCGGCGGCCGGTATGGGTGGCGTAGATGCATTCAGTATCGCCACGAAAGGCATTACGCTTGAGAGCTTGGTACCAAGCCAAAGCATGACAGATGCTCAAATGGATACAATTGCAATCCCCGAGTATAAAAAAAAGGTGGGGGAGGTATTCAAGGTACCAAACTATCTACAGCTTGCTACAAAAAACATCGACACAGTTGCCTCAACTATTCAGACTACCGGCAAGGCGGTCATGGTGTGGTTCTATTTTAACGGAAGTGAATGGGTGGACGTGCCGACAATCAAGGACAGTACGCTTGATCTGTATGCGCAAAGCACGCTGAGGCACAGCGTGACGGCCGTAGACTTTACGTTATACGAGGGCAAAAAGTGCTTGATTATTGAGGACTCGTGGGGGCCAAACTACGGCCTAGGCGGACAAAGGATAATTACTGAGGACTTTTTCAAGGAGCGCAATTGGTTTGCGGCATATCCTATCAACTTTATATTCGAAGATACACATGAGGTCATAGAAAGTCTTAAGGTAAACTTTGCATACGACATGCAATATGGCATGACCAGTAACGATGTCGCAAAGCTTCAGGCTGTACTTAAAGTGAAAGGCCTATTCCCTATAAATGCACAGTGTACCGGCTACTATGGAGCAATAACAAAAAAAGCGGTTCAGGCATTTCAAGATCAGTACAGGATCGCAACTCAAAATGACCCTGGGTATGGTAGAGTCGGACCACGCACTAGGGCAGTGCTTAATAGTTTATAAAATATAATGCAAAACAATTCAAATCTATCAGTTGGAGAAGCCGCATCTTTATTGATCGGCGCCGGCCTAACACAGCTTAATACATTGACTATAGGCTTGACCCTTATAGGGGTGGGAGTGGTGCTCAAGGTACTCATCGCGTGGCTTCAAAAGCGCGGGCTTGAGGTAAGTAGCGAGGTAAACAACGGCTAAAAAGCAAATCAAAAAGCACCCCATCAGGGGTGCTTTTTTGAGTGCGCACTAACAAGAAAGTCAAATGGTGACTGGGAAATCACCATGTACTATGGTATCAGATATAGTTATCCACAGCAATGCTATGGACATTGCTTGTACGAAATCATATAATCACACTATGAAAGATATTATAATTACTACATTGGCAGTTGCGTTTTGTATTACTGCTATTGTATGGGGGCTAGTATTATCAAGGGAGCGTGATGCGCGACTTGCTGAGTGGGCTGATAGCTATGAGAAGTGTGTTGAACTTAAGTACAGCACAACACCCTCAGCATGGTACGCAATTTATAAGCAATACCCGGAGTGCGATATATTTGAATAAAAATATGCAAATCAAAAAAGTAGAATTAGGGGAATACAGTAGTCGCCTTGGCTTGCATGATACAGTTTGTATTACAGATGAAAACGATAACATCTATACATTAGAAGCCGATGACCTTGAAAGATTACTTGTAGACAAGGATGAGAGATGTGACGAGTGTGATGACACTGGGGTGATTGAGGAGTTTAGATATGCGGAGGATGCAAACACTGGACCGCACATGCAAAGTATCGGGAATAAAAAGTGTGTGTGTCGCCTTGAGGGTAAAGATGACGATCATGACTAAAATGCAATGGTACGAAAGATGTGTGGGACCATTCAGCCGTGCGCAAGCGCACAGGATTGCTCTCGAGCTAAGGAGCAAAAGCAATCTCGAAGTAATGTACGATGCATCAGCGCGCAAAGGGAAAAATGGCAAGTACGGCGTGTATATTACTGTAACAATAGACATGGATCGCATACGAATACAATTGGATAGGGAGAAAAAATATGGGAAAGTCAAGAAATAAAAAGTACAGGCGAGTGTACCCTTATGTATGCACCGGGTGCAATAAGAAGCGTATTGCATTTGAGTACACTAGGGCAAAAGGCAAACTGTGCACTCACTGTGAGGTCGAAAAGTTAAACGAGAATCAGGCAACATTATTCGGAGTCTTAAGATAAAATAATATGTTGCAACAACTAAAGGAAGAGATAAAAAAAGAAATATCAACCGAGCTTATGGAGTTACTACCGCCAACTTTTAGTTACAAGAATGTTGATAGAACTGCAATGAATAAGTGGATAGAGCTTAAGGTAAACCAAATAATAGACCGCACAGCTCAACATATCCTCTCACAAGTAAATGAGGGGTACAAAGAAACAAATATAAAAGAACTGGTGGAAAAAATGAAGGCGGAAATACAAGAACACGGAGATATGCACGGAGAAAATTGTGCCTGCAATATGGAAGACCCAGACGTTTGTGAATGCGAAGAAATGGCATTTTGGGGAAGTGTTATCGAGGAATGGATGGGCGAGGTAAACAAAATGTGGGTGTTAAATCTTAAAAATCATAGAAAGCATTGCACACCAGAGGGGAACAAGAGTTTGACTCAAATAAAGAGAAATCTTTCAGACGCACAATCAGCAGTTAATAAGTTAAAAGAATAAATATGCAAACACAAAAAGCACAAAACGTGAAGGTTATAAAAAATGATGAAAAGAAAGAAACACCAGAGGTTTTGGCACAATCATTGATTACAATTTCTAAAGGGTTTGAACAGTTTTTGAATTCAAGCCTATCAAGACGAGCTTTGGTCACTCTTTTATTGGATATGCCCGAAATACGTTCTAAAGTTGGTCGTTCAGAGATTGAATTAGTATTGAACAACCTGCCAAAACTTTGTAGCTACTATATTAAAAAATAATTATAAGAGAGTATGAACGTAAAAGAATTAAAGGAGCTATTAAAAAACGTAGATGATGAAAGGATTGTTATTTTACAAAAAGATTCAGAAGGGAACGGGTATAGCCCATTAGAGGGGATAGATGACGAAAGTGTTTATCAGGCAGATTCTACTTGGTCTGGAGAAGTTAAATACGAAAAACTTACTCCAGAGCTGAAAAAACAAGGATACGGAGAAGAAGATTGTGGAAATGGTGAACCTGCTTTAATTCTTTATCCAGTTAACTAACCTCCCCCCCACAGAGATAATTGTGGGAAGAAGATATGAAAAACATAAATAAACAAGAGGAGTTAGTATCAGCACTATGGCAATTTGCAAAAAGACTGCAATACAGTGAAGTTATAAAGTCTGGTGTTTGTGCAAAAAGCATTGATAAAAAAGGAGTTGAAACAAAAATGGATATGGAAGCAATGTCAGAGGCTGTTGCTAGAATTGCTGATAACTTTAACTTGGAGATTCAATCAATTCAGTAATATGTCATCAGACTTCTCCTCCTTGAAAGGGATCACCTGCCATAATACGGCCGGTGATTTTTTTATAAGTAAGCTGACAGTACTATCCACAAGTTATGCACATATGAACATATGAAATCGTATTGCCATGTGGAAAGCATGGGCGTATAATGTGCATAAAGGTCGAGCATTAATATAGCAAATTAATTAATCAAAAAATGAATAACGAAATTACTATAGTGCAAGAGGCAAATCAGGAGCTTGCAAAACAGACAAAGGATCCGGCAACAATACGCGCGCTCATGGCCACTACATTCAAGGGGTTCAAGAGCGAGCAACTTGTAAGGCAAGCGTGCCTCGAGGCGTTGCTCAATGGCTACACTTTCCAAGACCTTGTACAGAAGAAAGTGTATGCAATACCATTCGGGGATGCATACTCATTAGTACAGTCCATAGACGATGTAAGGGCAACGGCCATGGCAAGCGGGCAGATAGGGAAATCTGCGCCGGTGTTCGAGGAGAATGCAGATGGAAGTGTCAAGTCATGTACTGTTACAGTAAAGAGAAAAGTGGGAGATACGATCGGGGACTACACAGCAACTGTGTACTTTGCAGAATACTACAAGGCCGGCAGAACTTATAATGGCAAATATGTTCCGTCAATGTGGGATACAAAGCCAAGGACTATGATCGCAAAGGTAACTGAGATGCATGCACTACGCATGGCGTTTCCCGAGAAGCTATCAAAGGCATATATTGAGGACGAGTTCCGCGAGGAGGGCATTGGATCACGCATGGCAGATGCAAAAAGAGAATCGGATAGCATTAAAATGAAAAATATACAAAAAAATGACGAGGAAAAATCAATCGAGAAAGACATTGATTCGCAAGACGATGAAAATGCCAACAGTGACAAAACTGGGGGAAAGGAGTGATGAGGTGACGGCCTTCCCTGTCAAGCACTACTCAGCGAGCTCGATGGTAAGGTTCTCGACAAATCCGATACTGTACAAGATACAAGACATCAATGGGGATAGGTTCGATACTAGCATGAGCATTAGTGCAATTGTTGGCCAGGCATTTCACAAGGCTATGGAAACGTACTACGGAGGCAATGACAGTATGCCGGTAACAAGTGAAGCCGAGGCCATAGAGTATGGCTTAAAGACTGGGATGGCTTTCCTTGATGCATACAACGAGTCATTTATATCTTATACAGACAAGGTACCAAACAAACAAAAAGCGCTTGAGATGCTCGCGCAAGGGTTCAACAGCTACGTGACAACAATGCCATACGATGATGGTACAGAACTCATTGCGTGCGAGGAAAAGATGGAGCAGAGCGTGAATGTGGAGTGGCGCGGGAATCAGCTAAACTTGCCGGTGCGCCTCAAGGGATACGTAGACAAGATCATACGCAAAGATGGCAAGCTCAAGATTGTAGACTACAAAACGTGTCAGTCATTCAGTGATCCTGAAAAGATAGACGGAGCAAAAATAATTCAGGCCGTCATGTATTATCTCCTGGTGTATGCAACATATGGCGAGGAGCCGTACTCAATGACATACGAGGAGGTAAAGCTTACAAAGAACAAAGACGGAGGTCCACAGGTGCGCGAGTACGAGATGGTATTTGCAGAGAATGATTTATACTTCGATTTCTTCTTTCGCTTTTATGAGGACATGACACGCGCCCTTAATGGAGAGATGGTGTTCGTACCAAACATAAACGCATTCTACGATAACGAGGTGGCAATCATCAGCTACATACACCGCCTCGATGTTAGTGCTGAGCAAGCTGAGCTCATGAAAAAGCACAGGGTCACTAACCTTACTGATCTGCTTAAGAAGCAAATACAGAGTGCCGGCAACATGCGCAAGCTGATGAAATCGGTAGAGGAGAAGTTCGTATCAGCAAAAAACCTTAACTATTCAAAAATGGCAAACCAAGAAAAAATACAAACAAAACTCCTTGAACACGGCATGATGCTACAGTTCGAGGACAAAGTGGAGGGTGCATCAGTTGATCTGTACCGCTACGTGCCGTCTATAGGCCTCAAAATGAGCAAGCTTAAGAGTTATGCTGAGGACATAGAGCAAGTGCTAGGTGTGGCAGGTATACGCGTCCTAGCGCCAATTCCAGGCACTTCATTGGTAGGATTTGAGGTGCCACGCAAAGATAGGACATTCCCGGCGCTACCGGCAACCAAGGGCTTTGAAATAGCGATTGGTGAGAATGTAATGGGCGAGTGCTACCGCTTCGATATACGCGAGGCACCACACATGATCATTGCCGGCTCGAGTGGAGCAGGCAAATCAGTATTTCTAAACAATGTAATTAAACAGCTCATTGATACTCCTAGCGTTGACCTGCACATCTTTGATCCAAAAAAGGTGGAGCTCAACCAGTATGACGGACAGGTCAAGCAATACGTTGATGACAAACTTGAAATAAAAAAGTCACTGAGAGAGTTGGTACAAAAAATGCAACAGAGATATCGCGAGATGAAAAAGCTCAAGGCAAAAAACATTCGCGAGGTAGGCAACATGCGATATCAAATAATTGTGATAGATGAGTTTGCTGAGCTTGCCATGGGTGGCGAGGTGGGAGAGAGCATACAGTCAATCGCACAGATGGGGCGCGCAGCCGGCATGCATCTTATAATTGCAACGCAAAGGGCAAGTACTAAAGTCATTGATGGTGATACAAAAGTGAACTTCCCGACAAAGGTGGTGTTCAAAATGGCCAAAGCAGTTGACTCGACAGTGATGTTAGATGAGGCCGGGGCTGAGAAATTACTAGGAAAAGGGGACTTACTGTTTTCAAGCGAAGCCGGAATTGTACGTCTCCAAGCATATAAGCCATAACATGGAAAAAGACAAAACACCGGAGCGAGTAGCTACTATTGAGGGCATAATATCAAACGCATCAAACGTGCCGATTGAAAAGATGAGGGGTCATGAAAGGCTTAGGGCGTTCGTTGATGCAAGGATGGCTGTGTGGTTCATGGCGCACGATTACTTAGGGCTTTCTTATGTAAAGATTGCCAAACTGTACAAAAGAAATCACTCAACTGTAATGCATGGAGTTAGTAAAATCAGGAGCACGACTAAGGCGTCAACAGTAGTAAAAGGCATCAGCGAAGTGTGCCCGGGACTGCTTAATACACCAGGATCAGACGAGGCGCTTACAGTAAAAGATTGGAAGTTCAATGTGCATAAGAATGTTGATAAGTAGGGTGGGGACAACCTGGGGACAACCGATGGCAACATGTGGACAACAGACAAAAATGCAAGTCCTACTCACAAGTTGCTAGACGGCTATCCCCAGGTTATACACAGGTGTTGTTTTGTAAAACGGCTTAAAATAACAACAAAAAACACTTATGCACTTATGCACAGGATTAATAGACCTTAATTTATAACATTACTAAAACTATTAAGAATTAAGTTATGCAGGATCCAACAGACACAATGTGCATAAAAATGTTGATAACTGATATACAAAAAAGACCTCAAAAAACTAAAGGCGGTATCAACTCACTAAGGGCCGACAACTGTGCACAGCTACTGGTATTCATGGGCGAGGACAAAACACTACTCGAGGAGAAAGCGCTCGAGCGCGCAACGCCTGGGGCCGGCAAAGAAGCAAAGCGCGTTAGGATAAACAAGCGCATCAAATACTGGCTTGGGAGGACACGCAAGGTGCCGGCTGATGAGATATATAACATGATGCGCAAAGCGAAAGATGGAAAACAACCACAGGCACTTTTCAATTGGCTTTTGAAAAAGAAACTTGATACAATGAAAGCATGCCATCAGGAATATACGCAAGGACAAAAGAACACTGCCGAAATATAACAAGAGGACTACTTGGTCATTCAACGAGCAAGTACACAAAAATGAAAATATCACTTGCAAATACTGGTAAAAAACACTCTAAGGAAACTAGAATCAAAATGAGTGAAATAAGAAAGAGATTTTACTTGAATGGAGGGGTGCACCCGCGTGGTATGCTCGGAAAAAAACCATCACAGAGTCACCGGTCAAAAATTGGGGAAGCAAACAGAGCAAACAAGAACGGTAACTGGAAAGGTGGTCGGAATATAGACAGAAACGGATACGTCCGTATCAGGATAGCAACCGGAGTATATGTCCTAGAACACCGGCACATGATAGAGAAAAAAATCGGCAGGGAACTTGAGCCACAAGAGGTGGTCCATCACATCGATTGCAATCGGCAAAACAATAAAATTACTAATTTGATGCTTCTCAAAAACCAAAAAGAGCATCGAGAGTTACATATAAATAAAATACAATGACAAAGTTATTCAAAACTGATGTATGTGAATGTTGCGGGCAAGCAAAAAACTACCTGCTCGGGCTCGACAAAGGAAGTGCAAAACTGGTGCTCGCAATACTGGACAAGATAGTCCAAAAAGGAGTAAACGAGGTGCACCCGGCGCGCGAGATGGATACTACTGGCAAAAATAAGTGGTACCTTACAAACTTATCAAGGCCACGCTTCCATGGACTGATAGCATATGTGAAAGGCAAAAAAGGATACTACTGCCTAACAAGGAAAGCCGGGCAGTTCTTGCGCAATGAGAAAGTGCCGAGGCATGCAGTTATATCAAAAGTGACCGGGCATCAGGAGGGGTACTTTATGGCTGATATTGAAACTGTAACGCTCAGCGAATTGCTAAAAGAGCAAATCATGTGGAGTGGAGAACAGCAAAAAGTCATCAATACAATTTATCAAGTGAATGATCTTACATTGTTTGATACAATAGGTGAATGACCAAGTTGACTATCAAAGGCGAGCTGACCGACCTCAACACTTATATCAAGGCGCTTAATGGCAACCGATGGAGTGGCAATAGCATTAAGCAAAGCGAAACTGAGCGCGTGGCATACGAGGCTAGGATTGCAAGGCTTCAACCAGTAGCAAAGTACCCAGTACGGATAGCGTACAAGTGGTACTGTAAGGATCAAAGAAAGGACACGGACAATGTCGCATTTGCCAAAAAGTTTGTAAACGATGGGCTAGTAATTGCCGGGGTACTTGAGAATGATTCTAGGAAGTTTGTGTGTGGATTTAGTGATGAGTTTTTTATTGACAAAAGTTATCCACGTGTAGAAATTGAGATCGTGGAGGTATAATACGATTAGAAAATTGGTGTATAGGTGTGAGGGTGTGGCGGAATAGGTAAACGCTAGATGTGCGACTTTTAGCTAAGTCAAAGACAAGGCACTACTATGCTATGCAAGGTGACTATACGAGTAACAACCAATGGTTGATAAAAACATTCAGTAAATGGAATGTCGGGTAGTAAAATATCTCTCGTCAAATCCTTGCCACCCTCACACATATACATCAAAGGAGGTTCGTTGAAAATTGGATATATAAGTGGCGGACAGTGAGCCGTAATTAACTGCAGTTATTCCCAACGCATTGGTACTGCAAGTCAAACCTTGCCTTATATATCCAATACCCAGCGAATCTCTAACAAAAGGTTCTTTATGCAAGCGTACCTGCTCGTAGAAGCTACCGCAGACAAACTAGAGATGAAAGACTTTCAGCTTTTCCAAACCTATGTGTTCGCACAAAGGAAAAAGGGAAAGCTCAAGCCTCTCGAACTCTATGCACGCTGGGCGAAGAACAGGGAAATCCCTGACGAAATGGGCGACTATCTTCTCAACCTATGGAAAAGGAGAAAGTGAGATGGCAAGTAACATTCATCACCGACTTCCGAGAAGCAAGGGAGGCAAGGACACTCCTTCCAACCTTGTACGGGTCAATGCGAACCGCCACCACCATTTTCACGCCACTTTTGGGGTGCAAGACGGCACGGCAATCGCACGTGAACTCAACGAAGTGTGGCTACCTGCTGACGGCACGATGTTCTACATCAGGCACAAAGGCAGACGGCTCACCAAAGCTCAAATCGAGGAGGTGTATCGTGAACTCCGTAGAATCCTTGGCTAGTGCCATCGAGCGTACAACGCTTGAGGTGATCTATATGGCGGTATGCGACACGTATCCTGAGGAGGTGCGCGATGCCGTCGATATCCACAGGATAAATCAAGGACTACAGCGTGGCAAGATACCAACGTTCTTGTCTGCGTACTGTGGCAAAAAACTTGCCGGGCTGAGCGCGCCAAAGGTAGAGCATGCCTAGGCAACACGGAGGGGACAATACCCTCCTTTTTTATTCGGTTATCCACAGTAGTACGATTGCACGAAAAAATAAAAGAGTCATAATGTATACATGACAATGATTAAAGAAAAGAGAAAAACGTATTCTATTGATCCTGAGAAGTCAAGGGACTTGGCTCGAGCATCAATCATGATGGGCGAAGTTGCCGGTAAAACTGTCACGAGGCAGTCAATACTTGATGCACTCGTGGGGTGCCTGAGTGACAAGGCAATCTTTAACAAGGTGCTTAGTGTAATCAAAAAGCTATGAACCGAGAGCATGCTGCTAAACTTTTGCATGACATGCACCTTGTTCTTACCGAGTACGGCATCAGACACTTTCTTATTGACGGCACGCTCCTTGGTGCTGTTAGGGAGGGCGATTTTATTGCGCACGATTTAGATATGGATATTGGCGTATTTGCGGAGGACTGGACAGCAATGAAGCTGTTTGCACTAACTACTGAGCTACAAAAGCAAGGCATTGACTTAGTGCATCAATTGGGAGATTTTGATAAGTATTTTGAGCTTGCATTCAGGCGCGATGGCATAAAAATAGACCTGTTTTTTTATCGCAGAGATGGCGAGTATAGGGTGTTCCATGCATTCAGAAATGGCGGGCGCAACTTACCTGATGACGTTATAACATACGAGTACAATGCTGAGCTGATTGAAAACATTAAGCCGATGTACTTTCAAAACGAAAGCTACCCGGCACCGGCTGATCCTATAGCAGTGCTCGAGGCAAAGTATGGACATGAGTGGAGGACACCGGTGACAAAGTGGGATTGGGCAGATGGGCCGAATAATAAACGAAGCGCTTAAAATTAATCAAATATCAATGGAAAAAATTGGATTGTGGATCATACTGACATTCATTCTTTACTACATAGTATCGCTCATGAGTGGGTCAAAGCATACGATCGGGTCGCTTTTATTGGGTGGAGTACTAGCAGCGGGTATCGTGCTTATTATATAAAAGTAAAAGATGGAAAAGACAAAACTTGCTCGCAAATTAATGAGTCGTGCTGACATCAAGAATCACACGCCAAAGTTTCAAACTAAGGCATGGACTGCTAGGGCCAACAGCATTAGGAAAAGGGAACTCGCTAAAATGAACTGCAACAAATAACATGGAAAAAATAATCGGCAAATGGCAATTTTGGTGTAAGCCCTTCAAGCGTAGACCATGGATGGTGGACGGCATTGGGTGGCACCTATTTGAGTGCGGGTTTATCAAAATACACACAGTAATTGGCGGTGGCGTAGCATTTGGAAAAAACAACTATCACGGCTTCATTATTAGATTTATGTGGTGGTTTCCACTCGATATAGCATAACATGGAAGAAATTAAGGGATGGTTTCCCCAAACAAACAAAGACACTCTCGAGATGCTGATCAAGCAGTACAATGTTCAGACTGTAATTGAGATTGGTACTTTTGTCGGGCTATCGGCTGTATGGTTTGCTGATCGTATCAAGGAAGTAGTAACTATTGATCCATTTGATTCGATTACGCGAATCAATTATTTGCATGGAGATTGGAAAGAGGCGGCAAAGGAGCAGTACTATAATTTTGTAAAGAACACAGCCGGGTACAATAACATTGTCTGCTTAAAGATGACATCAGCGCAAGCATTTGCTGGACCACTCAAAGACGTAAAAGCAGACCTCATTTACATCGATGGCTCGCACGAGTATGAAGATGTGAAGCTCGATATACTTAATGCGTTACCTAGGGCAAACAAAGTGGTATGTGGAGATGACTATACCGCCAGTTGGCCTGGGGTAAAGCGGGCAGTAGACGAGCTGACTATTCCAGTCAACAAAAAACAGAGGTGTTGGTTTATAATTAAGTAGTAAAGTATGAAAAAGAAAATTGCAATCACTGCCGGAGTATTTGATTGCTTCCATGAGGGGCACGCGAACCTATTAAAGTATATGAATATATGCGCTGACCAGGTAGTCGTATTCTTGCATGACGATTTGTCAACGTATCAAAACAAGGGGAGGTTTACAGTACAAAGACTCGAGCATAGGAGTAGTAATCTTTTTCAATCAAAACTGGTGACACAAGTGGCGCATGAATATGAGAGAAACCCTGGAACGCAAATTGTAGATTTTGTCATCAAATTAATTAGGAACTCATATGGAACGCTAACGCTTAAAGACTTTGTGTATATAAGGGGTGATGATTGGCAAGACTTCCCAGGGCGTAACCAAATAGAACTTGCAGGGATAGAAGTAAGATTGGTACCATACACAAAAGGAGTAAGCACAACAATGATTCGCAATCAGCTAAAAAGCTAACATGTACAAAAAGACATTATTTTTTATCTTACTCCCGGTGTATGGCACGGTCGGCCTGGTCATGTTCTTGACTTTCGATTGGTGGGTAAGTTTGATGGATTAAAACAATGAAAAACGTCACAGCAATTGTAATAAGTTTCTTACGCGCCGGGTACACTAAGGCTTGCGTTGATTCGCTAAAGGCAAACTATCCTGAGATAAACATACTCGTGGGAGATAACGCAGGTGATCAGCCGGCTATGCGTGAGTTTTGCAAATCAAGGGGAGTTGAGTATATACCACTACCATATGACTCAGGGGTGTGTGTGGCCCGAAATGAGCTTGTGAAGCGCGTTGCAACAGAATATGTACTCGTAGGTGATGATGACTTTTTCTATACGCCTAGTGCAAACGTAGAGGGTATGAAGAAGTTGCTCGAGGTACATCCAGAGTTTGATCTTGTTGGTGGTAGGGTATCAGAACACGGCATACTTCGAAACTATCAAGGGTACATTGAAAAGTATCCAACATACATGCATATAAGGCCATTTGTAATGGATAATGGCGCACTAAGCTACGACGAACATTCACACATCAGGTACGCAAAGGTTGATCTCACATTCAATTACTTTGTTGCAAGGACTGAGGCAATAAAGCGAGTGCCGTGGGACGAAAAGATAAAGGTATCATATGAGCACCTTACGTGGTTTGTTGACTTCAAAGATGCCGGAGGGCGCGTTGCGTTTAATCCTGATGCCGTAGTGGTACATAAGCCAACACACATCAACACAGAACAAGCTGCTGAGTATACAGCATTCCGAAATAGACGCGGGGATAAGGAGCACTTCTTCAGCAAGTACGGTATTGAGTACACAATCACGATGAACGGCACAAAGGACTACAAGCCAAATCACACAGTGATTAAAAGGCAAAACGATACAAAGTATGTTGATTTTTGTGTGACCACATTCAAACGATCGGAGGCACTAAGGAGATTGCTCATGTCTATTGCAGAGCAGTATCCTATGGCAAACATATATGTTGCTGACCAAAACGAGGTGCTTGATCGGGACTTCTACAAGAAGCTAAGAAGTGATTTATACGATGCCGGACTCAACAAGAGAGTATCAGTTGAGCACTTGCCGTACGACTGTGGGCTATCATATGCAAGAAATCACCTCGTGACTACCACACCAAATCAATACAAGCTTATACTTGATGACGATATGGTGTTCTCACACGAAACGGACATCGGCAAAATGATCCAGATCATGGAATCATGCCCAGGCTGTGGAGTTGTGGGTGGATTGGTAAGGCAATTGGGCACTGATATTCATTTTGAGTTTACTCCTGAAATTGTAGGCGACACCATAGTGCATCAAACTGAGAAGCCAAAGTGGAAAGCGCACAATGGCATCAAGTATCGCAGGACCGGGTGTGTGCTAAACTTTGCACTCATGCGTAAGGACATGTTTGCTCAAATACGATGGGATGACAGGCTAAAAGTATCAGAGCACCTTGACTTCTATCTCAGAATGAAAACGCTATCGTACCAAATTATGTACACTCCTGATGTGGTGATTGAGCATCCACCAGTGGCGAGGAGCGCGGACTATAAGGAATTACGACAAAGAGATGAGTTTCAAAAGATGATGCTTAGGAAGCACGGAGCCAAAAAAGTGAGGTATGAGAATGGGCAGGTAGTGGAATTGATGGCTGATGGATCATTAAAAAAATACAAGGAGATACAATGAAGCAAACAAATCCAAGGGGTAGAATAACTGAGGCGCTTGCCGACATGAGGTTCAGGGTAGAGATGGAGGACGGCAAGGTCATTACATGTTACATGGGAGGAAAGCTAAGGGTACGCAATATCAGCTTGCTAGTTGGGGATAAGGTCGAAGTAGTTCTTGATCCGGCAGGGGGTAATGCGACAAATCGTATAGTATGGCGCCATTAATCAAAGTATGATATAATATAAACATATGATAACACGCAACAAATTAAAAGAACTCTACGCCTTAACTGATAAGGTCAATGAGGCAAAAGAGTTCGCATCTGAGCTAGTCAAAACGGCTCAGGATAGATTTAACAATAAAAAGCACAAGCTACTTAGGGATGGCAAGGAAATTGAGATCACTGAGAAAATACTGTGGGATGAGGTGTATTACATCGGGCCGGCATCACAGGCAGGTCAAATACTAACCAAAGAACACCCGGAAGTATTTGAGGCTTTCAAAAAGCAGGAGGAAATTGCTGACGAGCTCAAGAAGTATTGCATCACTGAGCTTGGAGTGGACTACACAGCCATGACACTAAGCGGGTACATAAAGCTCACCGAGCAGATGCTTACTATGCTTCTCGACGAGAAAGGCATTAAGGCAATACCCTGGTACAAGAAGATAATTAATATATTCAAATGAACAGAACATTTGTCGGGTCAATCTTGATACTCATATCCGTGTTTACAATGGGGTATACTATCCCTATGACGATTGCGTATTGGCGCAAGAAAGATAACCTCAATGCGATAACAGCACTCAATCTTGTCGCAGGGTGGACACTTGCCGGGTGGATAATTGCATTAGTATGGTCATTAATTAAAGATCATGGAAAAACTGCCTGAGCTAAAGATTGAATACGTAAAGCTGTCGGACATTAAGCCGTACGACAAAAATGCAAAAAAACACCCGAAAAAACAGGTCGAGCAAATTGCTGAAAGCATAAAGGCATTCGGCTTTCTGGTGCCGAGTATTATCACAAAGGATGGCGAGCTTATTGCCGGCCACGGGCGCCACCTTGCGGCGCAATTGCTTGCACTCGACACGATGCCCATGATTAGAGCCGAGCACTTAACTGAGGAGCAAATAAAGGCATACAGGCTCGCGGATAACAAACTCAACGAAAGCGACTGGGATATGAAATTGGTGATTGCCGAATTGAAAGAGCTATCACTGCCAATGCTTGACCTGACCGGCTTCTCGCGCGACCTTGTGCTCGAGGATGATGACAAAGACGACGTTGTGCCATCCATGCCAAACACTTATCGATCAAAGCTTGGTGATATATATAATCTAGGGCGCCATCGTCTAATATGCGGGAATCCCCACATATTAGACACGTACGAAAAATTGCTCGAAAAATCCTTGGCGGATATGGTATTTACTGATCCTCCATATAACGTGAACTACTCTGGTAGAGGAGAAAAAACATCAAACACAATTGAAAATGACAACATGGAAAAGCTAGACTTTGATGTATTCCTTTTAGACTTTTTCAAAAGTGCTGTTGGTGCAGTAAAGAATGGCGCGGGGTGGTATATATTTCATAGCTCATCAACGCAGGACCAATTTCGTATGGCGCTCGAGGAAGCAGGACTTGAGGTGCGTTCTCAATTGATTTGGAATAAGCCAACAGCAAGCATGGGGTGGGGTGACTACCGATGGAAGCACGAGCCATTTTTCTATGCAGGAAAGAAAGACACAAAAATAGTATTTTATGGTGATAGGACAAACTCAACAATCATAGACATACACAAAACTGAAAAAGAGTTGATTGAATGGGTAAAGAGAGAAAAGCGTGCTGAAACGGCAGGACTTACTACCATATGGACAATGAAGCGAGATAAGGTAAACGAATACGTACACCCAACACAAAAACCAGTTGAGCTCATAACGTACGCAATCGTAAACAGCTCAAAGTCCGGCGACATAGTACTTGATCCGTTCCTAGGTTCAGGTAGTACAATTATTGCATCTGAAAAAACAGACAGGACATGCTACGGAATCGAGCTTGATCCTAGGTTTGTTGATGTCATAGTGCAAAGGTATGTAGACTATACTGGAGGTAAAGTTGAAATCATAAAGAACGGAGTTGCTGATAAATGGAGTGTGTCGAGTAATTTTGTAGTCCCTGTTGAGGGGGCGAACGCTGAAAGTCAAACACAGTGACGACTGTGCAGAGATGATCTGCGGTACACTTGTCAAAGTGAGGGCGAACTGTGTAGGGAGATAACATCGAACGCATGGGTCCATAAATGACGTACAGGTAGCTCCTGTTCGGTCCTGGGCTTGAAAACCCTATTATCGTCACCTCAACAGAGAATATATAAAGACTTATGGAAAAACCATCAGACACAGCACTTGTAAAATTGACACCGGGCAATCGCACTGTAAAAGGTAAGCGGTCATTGCCTATGGCGGAGAACAGACGAGTGTCACAGACAAAAGACCCATATGCATATACATTCATGGACCCACGCGTAGGTGAACTGAAAGTGCTTAATAGTGATGCAAAAGCATGGTGGGTAGGAGTTGAGGGAGGTATAAGATTGCAAAAGCTTGTAGATGCGTATTGTTTTTATTATACGGACGATGAGGCCATAAGCTACGCAGGGATTACTGAAATGCAACTTAAGTACTTTCAAATGCTACACCCTGATTTCTATACCATAAAACACATTGCTAAGCGACAGCCTGACATGCATGCAAAAAAGAAGATCGTGGAGCAAGCGGGCAAGGACGTAAACTGGGCGGCATGGTGGCTATCGCGCACACAAAAAGAAACGTTCAGCACCAGGGTCGAAGCAACCGGTGCCAATGGGCGTGACTTGTTTGATGGCATGGCCCAAGAGATACGCAAGCTAGGCGAGGAATTAAGAAATGAACCAAATGACGACGACAACAATAATCAAGAACACGTTGGCGCACCTGATGCCGGACACACTGATGCCGGACAGGTCGGGAATGGAAATGAAGCCATCCCTGCCGGAGATGAGGTCAAGGGATAAAATATATTTGCTCAAGCTCGCGAGTTTTTTCCGTGTAGATAACGATAGTGGCGACAAAAAAATCACATTCGGTCAACTGCATATATTCGGCTCAATCATTTTGCGCCGACACAACCGGGTGCAGATCATATGCTCAACGCAGTACGGCAAGTCACTGTGGGTGGCGCTTGCAGCAATAGTGCTCACATGTGTGTTTGGTAAAGTGGTGGTCATAGTAGCGCCTAGCAAAGAAAAGGCAAAAATCATAATGCGCTATTACATCGAGCACCTTGGCGACAATCCGCTTTTTTATACAAAGCTAGAAAGGAATAGTCGGCTCGAGAAGCTACGCATGGAAGAAAACAAGGAACGTGTCATGCTCAACAATGGAGGGGGTATATTCGTGGTATCAACTGACGAGAAAAACAGCAAGAAGTCACTTGAGGCAGCGATGGGACTTGGTGCTGAAATTGTGATTGGTGACGAGTTTTGCTTGGTATCAGATAACACTGAGGCAACCATATTCCGTATGATTGCAGGTAAAGGACCAGATGCTTGCTATATAAAAATCGGCAACCCATTCTATTCGGCACCACCAAACAGCCACTTCTTAAAGACATGGCTACAGGTAGGTACATATCACAGGATATTCATTGACTACGTGCAAGCATTAAAGGAGGGGCGGTATCAAGCGGATGTTATAAACGAGGCAAAGTCAAAGCCGTTGTTTGATATTTTGTTTGAGTGCTTATTCCCGGATCTAAGCGTTATGGACAAAGACGGCTACAGATTGCTCGTGATGCCTGAACAGGTGAAGTTCGGAGTCACGCCCGAAATACTAAAGGCGGCTATGGCGAGTGCAAAGGAGGCAAATGGCGGTGTACTCAAGATACGCCCTAAGCTCGGGGGCGACATCGGAGGCGGAGGTGACTGGAACGTGTTTGTGGTCAGGTGGGGGCGCATGGCGTGCGTGGTGCGCCAAAACAAAAGCAATGACACGATGACAAACGTGGCACTTGTGCAGGAGCTTATGGAGGAGTACGGCATATCAATGGATGACGTAAACCTAGACGACATCGGTATTGGCCGAGGTGTAAGCGACCGACTCAAGGAGCTTGGTATTGCAATCAACCCTGTCAATGTAGGCGAGCCGGCAGTATATGCGCCGGAATCATTCGCAAACCTTAAGGCTGAGCTATCCTGGGAAGCACGAAAGTGGATCATGGCAGATGATACTAGGCTAGATAAGCGCGATGAATGGGTACAGCTTACATGGCTCAAATACAAAACACTATCTGATCGTAAAATACAGATGGAGCCAAAGGCTGACCTCAAAGCAAGGACTGGCGCATCACCTGACTTTGCTGAAGCATTTTATCTGACATTTGCTGAGCAACCATTTGTCGGGTTTGTATAAGTGTATTACAATATAATTGTATGAATATGGAACACTATCAAATTATTTGGGGAGATAGTACTTCTGATCTAAGTGAGAAAGTAAACAAAGAATTAAAATATGGCTGGCTACCACTCGGAGGAATATGTCAAGCGACTGCGATAACGTTGGGAATTGAAAGATATATACTAATTCAAGCAATGGTAAGGATGAAGAAAGAATGATGTGATCAACATGACTATCCACAGGTAGAGTACTTTCACGATTGTATGAAATCGCATACAATATATGCAAGGACAATTAGTTGGAAGCATCGACTTGGCCGCCGATGCAGTAGGTTCAAGTCCTACGTTGTCCATAATGATTCAAGAGCAACAAAAGAAAATAAACGACGTGCCGATGCGCGAGGCTTCTACTAAAAACGAAAAGCTGTTGCTCGGCTTTTTGCACCAGGAGTCACAGCGTGTTGACTGGGGTAAAATTGTGGTAGAATTAACTATAGCCCAAGGGGAGATTGTGAACATTAAGTCAAGTGAGATCAGCAGGACTTTTCAAGTAGGTAGAGCGGTATAGTGGATAAGCACTTGACCCTTTAGATATTTATTGCGACAATAGTGTCATATTACTCCTTACGGAAAAACCGAGGGATGCAAAACAAAGCATCACTATGGAAATCCGAAACTTCATAAAATCAATTACAGGTGCGCTAAGGACAAAAAAATACGTCGGTATATTGCCCGGGACTTTACCGATTAATCAAAAGACATGGGGTAGCTCAGACTTCCTTAATGCATACGACATTTCGCTGTACACAAATCGAGCAGTTGCAAAGAGGTCAGATAAGGTCGGTGAAGTAGAGTTTGTGCTTAAAGACAAGGCAGGGAATAAAATAGACAATGATCCTGTCCTTGATGTTTTGTATAAGCCAAATAAAGTATTCTCAGGCACTGAGTTCTGGAAGCTGTATCAAAAGTACTACGACCTAGTAGGTGAGGTGTATATTCTCATTGAGAAAGACCGCAAAATATATGAGAACGCAAAAGTGACTGGCTTGCATTTGCTTATACCGACACTAGTCACTAAGAAGTTTGGCGAGGATGGCTTGATCAAGGAGTACCAGTACAGGACAGCAGAGAGCACAATCACATACCAAAAGGATGAAGTAATTTACATACACAACCCGAACCCGGCAAGCCCAATGAATGGCATATCGCTACTTAAGGCAGGGGTGAGCGCAATACAAACAGAAGTGCAAATCGCAAGCTATCACTCGCGCATACTTGATAATGGAGGCAAAGTCGAGGGCGTTTTCAAGTTCAAGACTGGACCACTAACTGCACATCAGCTTGAGGAGATAAAGGACAAATATGAAAAGGAGTACTCCGGTGCAAAGAAAGCCGGGCGCCCACTATTCCTTGGAGGTGATGCTGACTATGTCACCATGGGCCTTACGCCACAGGAAATGTCATACCTTGAGGCAAAGAAAATGACACTTGAGGACATTTGCATACTAACAGGCGTGCCCAAGAGTATGTTGGCATCTACATCAGACGTCAAGTTCGATAATGCAAACGCAGACAGGGCTATATTCTTGCGCGAAACAATAAAGCCATTGCTCAAAACACTTACTGATTCACTTGACTATGCTCTATTCCCAATGGATAAGGAGCTTACTTATGTTGATCCAACACCTGAGAACATTGAGGAGAAAAGAAAGAATATCGAAACCGCAAGTGCAATCAATGCGCTTACTACTAACGAAAAGCGCGAGGCACTCAACGGCATAGGCATGGCGTTTGATTCTATATCAGGCGCAGATGATATCTTGGTGCCATTCAACATGGCACCGCTAGGAAGTGAGTCATCAAGCGATCAAGGACAAAGTACCAAGGGCATAAAAGCCAATGTTGAGCATCCACTAAAGGACTTTGATATGCGCAGACTGTACTGGAATATGCAAATTAAGCGCATGGACAAGCGTGAGGGCTTATTCATGAAAGACCTTAAGGCATATTTGAACGAGCAGGAAGAAAGAGTGCTCGGCTCACTTAAGCAAAAGAGATACTTCAGAAAGGCAAACATGGACGAGCTTTTGAATATAGAGCTTGAGGTAAAGATAGGAAAAAAGACATTCGTGCCTGTTCTAACGGACTTACTCAAATTGGCCGGTATCGATGCTATGGAGTTTGGTGGATCAGCCGGTGCTTTTAACCTTACCAGTGATATCGTGACGTGGCTCGACAACAGAGCTGAGGTATTCCTTACCCAAATCAATAAGACAACATTTGATGCACTCAAAGACGAGTTCGAAGCAAGCCTAACAGCCGGGGAGGGTAGAGAGGCTTTGATAAGCAGGATACAGCAACTGTATGGCGACGTGCGCAAGGCAAGGGCAGGTACTATAGCAAGGACAGAAGTACACAACAGCACGCAGTATGGCACGCTACAGGGCTACAAACAGGCAGGGATGACAACAAAGATATGGGTGGCGGTTATGGATGGATCAACTAGGGACTCTCACGTAGCAGTCGATGGTGAGGAGCGACCAATTGACCGGCCATTCAGCAATGGACTGATGATGCCGGGCGATCCCAAAGGTTCAGCCGAGGAGGTAATCAATTGCAGGTGCGTGATCTAATTATAAAAAAAGTCAATATCAAATTATTAAAATCATTATGAAGCAGCAACTTATAAAAGGGGAGAAAGCGTACATCCAAATGCCGGTGGAAGTAAAATCCATTGACAAGGAGATGGGTACGCTCGAGGCGATATTCTCCACACAGGATGTCGATCGCCACGGAGATGTTGTCCTACAGGATGGGTGGGACATTTCAATGTTCAAGAAAAACCCAGTCATTCTTAACAGTCACAACTACGGCGATGCGGCCGAAGTAATAGGCAAGGCTTCAAACGTAAGAGTCGAAGCAAAAAAACTTCAAGGCAAAATCACTTTCGCAATAAACGAAAACCCAAAGGCAAAGGTCATATTTGATTTATATGCCGGAGGATTCCTCAACGCTTTCTCTGTGGGCTTCATACCTACCGGATTCAAAAGCAATAAGGATGGCAGTACTGACTACTACACCATAGAAACTGCCGAGCTTTTGGAGGTGTCGGCTGTATCTGTCCCGGCTAACGCCCGCGCGCTCGCAAAGGCAAAAGGTATTGATATTGACACACTTGGAAGTGAGGAGGATGACGAAGATAAATTAGAAAAGGAAGCTGAGGAGATAAAAGAAGAAGCACCTGCTGAAGAAGCAAAGGTGGATGAGGAGATTAAGGAAGAAGTCACTGAGGCACCAGTCATTGAGGAAAAAGAGGAAGATCAGGCTGTAGAGGTACCAACTGTAGAGCCAAAGCAAGCCTACAACACAAAGGTATTCAAGGCCATAGTAAGCATTAAGGAAAAGCAGACTGAGGAATTGCGCCGGGTGTCAAAGATAATTAATTCAATACTCACAAATGACGTAGTGGGTACTTTGATAGAGGAAAAGACACAAGAGCAGATCAAGAAGCGCAAAATCAATCAGGCAATCAGGTCGCTTATGAGAGCGAGATAGTAGTAACAATATAAAGTGATGATGTAGTACCGCCAAACAACAAGGTCGATACACCCCTTGGTACAGGGCATCTAAGTAAGGAATTATAAAAAAATAAGTAACATTAATATCATGAGTGAAATACTAAAGCGTATTAAGGCCTTGATGAAGCAGGGGTTCGCCTCAGCTGCAGAAAAGGCCGCACTTGCGAGTGAAGTTGCCAAGCTAAAGTCAGAAGATCAGGCTGTGATTGGCGATGAAGTCGCAAAGGTAAACGAGCTTCCTACTGAGGGAGCAGGTGACAAGTCTGAAAAAGACGAGGAAGACGAAGTCGAAAAGGGAATCAAATCTCTTTTTGAAAGAGAGGGAAAGAGAATCGAAGCAGGACTTAAGTCAGAAATTAAGTCTTACCTTGATGAACAGCGCGATTTATCAGAAAAGAAAGCCGGCATCTATCACCCTGAAATCAAGGGTAAGAGAAAGGAATTGTCCAACCGTCTTCGTGAAATTACCAAAGCTTTGCTCACTGGTAATGAAACAAGACTTAAGGAAATGACCTCAGATGCAACTGGTTCACCTTACGCTGGCTACACAATAGACAGCGAGCTCAGTGCCGAAATCCGTCACCTCATAACTGAGTACGGCGTGGCACGTAGAGAAATGACAGCTATCCCATTGACAAAGGGCGAGTACAAGGCGAATGACCTTGCAACCGACGTCACTGTTTACTGGGTGGACGAGGCAGCAGTCGTTGGATCAACTCAGGCCGTTCTTGGTCAGGAGAGTCTAACACTCAAAAAGCTTGGCGCAATTGTGACTCTCACATCTGAGCTTCTTGAGGATTCTGAAATTGACTTCATTGCATTCTTGGCTTCACGCGTAGCAGAGGGCTTCGCAAGAGCTGAGGACTTGGCATTCTTCGATGGTGATGGAACAAGCACCTATGGAAGCTTCACAGGTTTGCTCCGCGCAACCGATGTGAACGAGGTCACTATGACAGGCACGACATTTGCTTCAATGGATGCAGATGACTTGCTTGACATGGTCGATGCAACTCCAAGTGGTGCATTGGCAAACGCCAAGTTCTACTACAACCGCACAATCAAGAGCATTATCCGCAAGCTCAAAGCAACAACTGGTGAGTATATCTACCAGGCACCTTCACAGACCGGTCCTGCAACAGTGTGGGGCTATCCTGAAGTATTGGTGGAAGCAATGCCATCAAAGACTGCAACAGCTGCTGATAAGTCATTCGTATTGTTTGGTGATTTGAGAAAGGCTTGTATTCTCGGCTTCAAGGCATCAGGCCTTGTTGCATCACGCTTCAACTCAGGCGTAGTTAGGAATGTCGCAAACAATGCTGACATCAACCTTATTACAACTGATCGCGAAGCTGTAAGATGGACCGAGCGCACTGGCTATATCCGCATCATCCCAACTGCCGTGACTAAGCTCACAACTGCTGCTGTATCAGCCTAGTAATAGGCCTGATCGGTAGGTAGTGCAACCACTCTGACCATTTTGTCCGCATGGACAAAATGGTCAGGACTGGGAGCATTCCCAAACACTATGATTTTTCAAGAGAAAAAACTAAAGAATGGGTACTCATACTTTGTCGAGGATATATTTGGCGAGATTGCTATTGATTCCACGATAAAAATTAAGCCGGGCACGCTTGATGATATTGTGGTGTTGCTACTTAAAAAAAATACTACTGCTCAAATTGTCAAAGGAGAAGTGGTGATACCGGGTGGCATTATCAAGTACGTGTTCAAAAAAAGAGTGACGTGGGAGGATGACAATAGTGATATAATAGACACATGCAAAAATACACCTACATCGACACAAG
>Ga0172380_10002118_pt1 | contig 32029 bp, 24 predicted proteins | sample Leawe162metaG_FD_119747 | JGI IMG/M metagenome (GOLD analysis project Ga0172380, IMG submission 119747) | Leachate microbial communities from a municipal landfill in Southern Ontario, Canada - Leachate well 162 metaG | ecosystem: Engineered > Solid waste > Landfill > Unclassified | place... | reverse complement strand
TAGAATACATATTTCCCTAAATTAAAAATTTTTAAAATAAAAAATGAACAAAAAAAAAGCTCCCTAAAAGGGAGCTTTGGTACAAACTAAATAGTAAAAATTATTTTAATACTTTTACCTCACTAGCCTGAAAACCTTTTTGACCGTTAGTAATAGAGAATTCGACTTTCATACCCTCCTCTAATGTGCGATAACCATCGCCAACGATTGATTGAAAATGAACGAATACATCTTCTCCACCTTCTTGAGAGATGAAACCATAACCTTTAGAATTGTTGAACCATTTAACGGTTCCAGTCTTACGCTCTGCCATTTGCAGATACTCCTTAAATTAATTAAACACAATTAGCAGAGCCAAAATATTTACTGCCATTACAATAAATCCTTTTTTTTGATGCTGCTGCTTTGTTAACTAAAATGTCTTAACGACACTGCATTAAATATAAAAGTTTTCTTACTTTATTCCAAGTTCTTTACACATGCGATAAAAATTAGATGGTGCCAAACCTAATTTTTCTGCTGCACTCGAATCAGAGCTTGAGATACTCCTTACATACTTAAAATATTTTTCTCTAAAAACCTTTTCCATCTCTTTTAATGGTAAAACCTGACCGATATAGGATTCATCAAAATTTGTTTCGTCTTTCATAATCAAATGATTTCTAAGTATCATAGGGTTGCTAATATCTTTAGCAGTAATTAATGAATTAGAATTAAGAACTAAACGTTGTACTACATTTCTTAGCTCCCTAACATTACCAGGCCATTTATAGTTAAGGAGAATTTCTTTCGCTTTATCTTCTATTTCTGGAGAATTAAAACCCATATCACGACTAAAATAATCGAGGAAATGATTAAAGAGAATGAGAATATCTTCCCCTCTCTGTCTTAAAGGTACAATATCGAGAGGAACTACATTAAGCCTATAATAAAGATCTTCACGGAATTTTCCGGTATTAACTTCATTAGAAAGAATTTTATTTGTAGCGGCTAATATTCTTACATTTACAGAATATTTTTCAGTTCGCCCGATTTTTTCAATTTCACCTTCTTGCAAAAATCGTAATAGTTTAACTTGGGCTTGTAATGGTAATTCAGCAACTTCATCTAAAAATAGAGTACCATTATTAGCCAATTCAAATAAACCCGGTTTTTTTGAAGTTGCTCCAGTAAATGAACCTTTCTCGTAACCAAATAGTTCGCTCTCTATTAACTCACCCGGAATACTTCCGCAATTAATCGGAACAAAATTTTCATATCTTCTTTTACTATTGAGATGAATATTCCAAGCGACCAATTCTTTACCTGTTCCGGAAGCACCGTTAATTAAAATATTCGCATCACTCATTGCATACTTTTCAATATTTTCTTTTAATTGAATCATAGGTTTTGATTGACCAATAAGCTTTTTTGAATCTAGGAGATTTTGAATGTTTTGATTTAACTTGGAATCAGATTTGGTTTTATGTTTTTCTAATTTTTTCTTTTCATAAGCATTAAAAATACTTAATATAAAATCTGTCGGCTGATAGATATACTCTTCAATATTACCCGGATATTTTGTGCAGTACCAAAATGCACCGGCTTTAAGTAAATTATTTGCAAAATTATAATCAGTGATATTGATAGTCATTTTTGTAATAACAATAATCTGAATAAATGGATCAATCGATTTAATCTTACCGATAAGCTCTTCACCTTTAAGTCCGCCTGAGATTTGGTAATCAAGAATGATTACATCAAAATGATCAGAGGATCTTTCAATTAATTCTAACGCAGCCCTTCCATTAGAAACTACATCCATAATTTTAATTTTAGAATCGTAGTAGCTAATAGTCTGTTTTACTCTATTTACATCAAAGCTTTCGTCTTCTATAAGGAGAATACGAATATTATCATCTTTCAACTGAATAACCCCATTTATGATTAATAGAAATTTCGAACCTACAACCAGCATCTGGCAAATTGGCTGCATCAATTTCCCAGCCACATCTTTCTACACCCATTTGATAGGCTATATAACAACCATATCCTGAATGTGTACCTCCATCTTTTTTGGTAGATTCATTTTCAAGAAATAATTTTCTAATACCGTTTTTGTTCTTCAACATTAATTCTTCTGCGATACCATTACCATTATCTTCTATATATATCATAGTAACATCATCTGCTTTTTCATACTTTGTTTTAATTTTTATTTCAATTGATTGAGTATTACCATGATCAATACTATTTTGAATCAATGGTTCTAATATTTCCCAAACGACAAATTCATTTACATTAACTAATGGTAGCGAATTATCTAAATCGAGTTCAAAATTAAACATCTCATTTTTACTCGAAATCCTAAGAAAGACATTATCAACAATAAATCGAATAACTGCATTGATATCTGTTTTAAACATCGGATTAATAATAGTATTAATCTCTTGATCGTACCATTTCATATCATAGATTATACGTGAAATGAAATTTGAATAAGTTATTACCCGCTTTTTAGCATCCGGAAGATTATCGCTATTGATTTGCCTCACGTCATCTTTAATAAATCCCATAATTTTTTCAGCTTTATGATGGGTATGATAAATGCGCTTTGTAAAAAGAGACTCTTTTTCTAACCTGATCTGCTTTTTAAGATTCTCTTCATGCTCCTTGTATAATTCTTCTTGAGCTTTATTTCTTTCTCTTACAGCATAAGAAGATACTAAGAAAATACCAATTAAACCCACAAGCATTAATGATGAGTAAATCATCGTCATTTCATCAAAATTTGATGTTACTTCATCGGTAAGGAAAGTAAAATCAGGGGCAATGTGCATATACATCATTCCAAGATATTCACCATCGGGAACAAAAGGTACGAGAATATTAAATGAATTATCAGAATCAAGAGTTGTATTAATTACCTCTTCCGATTTCATCTTCTCTTTATTATCAAGGAAAAGACGTACAATCTTTTGATACTTTTTATCATCGGGATTATAAGGAGCTAAATCCTCACTTAAAAATGAATATATTTTTTGACCGGTATCTACAATATAAATTTTGTTATTTTTCATAAGAATAAGCGAGATATCATTAACGCTTTTTTGGAGAAGTTGCTGTCTAAAAATTACATTAAATGAATATATAATATTTCTTTCCTGCGATTCTTCTACCGGTTTATTCATAAACATATTTTCGAACATTAATTCCATAGATGTAGCTGTAACGATTGCTATTCTTTCTGCATTATCTTTTTTATACCATTCCTGTGCATCATATAAAAATTCAGTAAGCATATTCTTCTGCATGAATGCAAGTAAAATCTGAAATAGAATAAGGAGAATGATAAATATGGAAATATGCCTTAATTCGAATCGGTAACGAGATAGTTTATTTTGAAATTTATCAAACATTATTTGCTCTTAGGAAATTCTCTTAACATTAATTTCTCCATTTGAATAGCGTTTGTGCAATCACTTAATGCCTGCTTTACACTTATTTTATTTCTAATAGCTCTCTCAAAATGAAACGACATTATTTTAGAATATTTGGTGTATTCGGAATGTGCAGGACGATGAACACCTGATTCAATAATTTTAGTAAACTGTTCAAATTCCGGGTATTTTTTCTTAAATCCATCTTCCTTATAGAATTTTTTCAAAACAGGGAGATAACCACTCTCTTTATAAAAAAGTTCTTGTGAATCTTCACGCAATAGAAATTTTATAAAATCGACTATTTCCTTTTTTTTATTTGAAAATTTAGAGATCATAAGATTCCAGCCACCGAAAGTTGATGCCGGAGTAGCTCCTTTGAAATGAGGAACAGCTGTTTTTTTTAATTTTTTTTCGATGCTTGTATCTATCGGTGAATCTAAGAAATCTTTATCATAACTGGGCCATCCCCATAGAAAAACACCATTATCTTTAATGAAGCTTTGGTAACTCGGTACTTCAGTATAATAAACTACTTCACGTGGAGATAATTGATATTTATTAACCAAATCGACAAGTAATAGAAGAGCTTTTTCTGCTTCGGGTGTATTAAAATTGAAACCATATTTCTTAAAATAATTTTTATCAAGTCCAAGTAACTGTTCAACAAAAATACAAATAAGTCCTTCGTTGTCAGCAGCAGGAAAAGTATAAAATGGATTATCTGTTTTTATTGATTTACCAATTTTAATAAATTCTTCCCAAGTGATATTGTTATTAACGGCATTAATAATTTTCTTACCATTTGGGAGATTAGCTAAAAGGTCTTCACGATAGTATAGAACTCCTTGTACAAAATCTAAAGGTATAGCTACCAAAGCACCATCTGAATAACATGACTCTAAAACATAAGGATGGATTTTAGAAATCTCTTCTTGTGAGAAATATTTATTAAAAGGCTCACACCATTTTGCAAATCTCTGAACCCATATAACATCCACAGCAAAAAGGTCTATCCCGTCTCCTCTGCCCCTAAGAGAACGTGCTAATACTTCCTTTCTTTCATTGGTGCTGAAATCGAAATTTGGAAAATCGAGTGGTATAACTTTTACTTTTCCTTCATTTTGTATGTTATATCTATCGATTAGAATTTTATGAGCAGCTGTTACTCTATCGGCAAAATATATTTCAACAGGACCTTCAACTTTTTTAGTGTGTAGGAATGAAAAAGAAATAAAATATACAGGAATTAAAATAAGAAGAATTATGATACCCGGATTCTGAAATATTTTTGTTATATAACTTTTAATTTTATTCATAATATTCTGATTTTTCATCAAGACAGCCTAATTCAATGGCAGTTAATTTACTTCTAAAATGTTCCTTTTCCAAAAAAAATGCCATGCAATCAATAGTTCAATTTTGCATGGCATATATTTCATGGGAGGCACCATGAAAAAAAATTACTTTCTAAGTAGATTCAAATTTTTTCTAATTAATTTATTTCTTGATTCAACCGAAGCTGCACTTCTTAATCCATCTTCAGGAGTATTGAGCACATAATCAAGAAGTTGATCAACCGAAGAAACCGCAACGTGCATACGAGTATCTGAAGAAGCATAATAAATATAAACTTCACCATTACTTTTTTCTATCCAGCCATTACTAAAAACAACATTGGATACATCACCGATTCTTTCATCGCCATCCGGAGCAATAAAATAACCAGCAGGACGAGCTATTACTTTGTTTGGTTCTTTTAAGTCAGTTAAGAATAAATACAATACATATCGCAAACCTGCGGCAGTATTCCTTACTCCATGCGCTAATTGGAGCCACCCTTTTTCTGTTTTTATAGGAGAAGGACCCATACCGTTTTTAACTTCCTTAATAGTATGATAAACACGGTCATCGATAATCGATTCTGTACCAATTTGAGGAAGTTCGATAGAATCAGATAAAGCCCATCCAATACCGCCACCTGATCCTGCATCGATAAAACCATCTTGCGGACGAGTATAAAAAGCATACTTTCCATCAATAAATTCAGGGTGAAGAACAACATTTCGTTGTTGAGGCGATAGTGAAATTAAATCCGGAAGTCTATTCCAATTAATAAAATCTTTAGTGCGAGCAATACCACATTTTGCATAAGCAGAAGATGTATCCCCTTTTAAAGCAGCAGGGTCTTTTCTTTCAGTACAGAACAACCCATAAAACCAGCCATCTTCATGTTTTAATACACGTAAATCATAAACATTTATATCAGGGTCATCGGTTTCGGGCATCGTAATTGGGTAATCCCAAAATCTAAAATTATCTATTCCATTTGGTGATTCGGCAACAGCAAAGAAGGATTTTCTATCAGCACCTTCAACCCTAACAAAAAGAAGATATTTCCCATTATATTCAATTGCCCCTGAATTAAAAGCGGCATTAACACCAATTCGCTCCATTAAATATGGATTGGCATTAAAATCTAAATCATATCGCCAGAATATTGGAGTGTGCTCTGCAGTTACAATTGCATTCTTATAACGAGTATAAACCCCATTATTTTTTTCAACAGGTTCATTCTTAGTTGTAATTAAACGTTCATGTTCATCAAAAAGTTTATTTAATCTAATTTCGAATTGCTCTTTAATCATAATTTCCCTTTAGTTAATAATTTTATTTGGTCCAGCAGGATTAAATTCTGCACATTCTTCATCAAGTTTATTCCACCAATTATATTTCAGAATTAAGGATGTAATGACTAACACACCAATTCCTATAAATAGATATAATCGTTCATGAATTACAAAATAGATAGGAATAGCAATTAAACTAACCTGCCAAATAATACCGGTAACAACATTAATCATATCTTTACCAAAATTTTTGTTTGGTTCAAAATGAGGATATAGTGCTTTGGCTTTAATTGCAATCGGTTTCCAGAATCCCCAAGGATTAACTGTTGTATAAAATTTAATCAATACTTCATCCGATTCCTGCTCAGTGAGCAAACTTCCGACTATACATCCAATTAAGGAGACCAATAGCAATAATGGGAATGCATTAAGAGCAGATAGAGAAGGAACAAGAACGGGAGTGAGTAATGCTGCACCAATACCGGCAACCATGCCCCAGAAATAACCATACCCATTAAGTCTCCACCAGTACCATTTAAGAATATTTGCTGCTGTGTAGCCACCATAGAGAGCATTAACAATCCATAGTGTAACTTGATTGATCGATTCTACAATCATTCCGAAAACAAAGCCAATAATTACAAATGCAATCGAAATAATATAACTCATGTGAACATACTTTTTCGGTTCGGCATTCGGATTAATATATTTTTTATAAATATCATTTACAACATATGCGGGTGCGGCATTGATAGTGGCTGCATATGTTGACATAAATGCAGCAATTAACCCGGCTAATAGTAAACCAACTAAACCAACAGGGATTTGATTTTTGAGTACAAATGGAAGAACCATTTCAAAATCGATCTTATCCCCCATTGCTATTAATTGAGGACTAAGAAAAACAAGTGCTAAAACAGTAATACCGGCAATCATCATATAGCGAGGGAGGAAAAGTACTAAAGAAACAAACCCGCTCATTTTAGCTGCTTCCTTAGGCGATTTGGTTGCAAGGATTCTTTGCATATCATAGTTCGGTGCAGGTCCGGCAGAACTGACTAATAGCCCTTTGAAAAGAACCAACATAAAAAATATCGTAAAAAGTCCGTAACCATCTTTATTGATTTGAGCATTAACGGCATCAATTAACCCTGTCCAATTTAGGTCTAAGTTCCAGCCGAAAGTAATATCCTTCCAACCAGCGGGGATGACTGAATTAAGCATTTCAGGCGAAACAGCATTCATTGCAATAATACCCACTGCGATCGAAGCAATTGACATAACTATAAATTGGAGAACTTCTGTTATAACAACGCTGATCATCCCTCCTTTAATTGCATAAATAGCAGTTAAACTCATTAATATTATGGCGTAAGTATCAGGAGATAAATTCCATGGGAGGAAGATGGCAGCAAATTTACCAATGCCCTTAAAATCATAAGCAATAAATCCTACAACACTTATAAGAGCAAAAATCACAACAATAATATGAGCTAATCTAGCACCTTCACCCTTCCCAAAGCGTGTCTCAATCCATTCTGCACCCGTCATTACTTTAGATTTACGAAGCCAAATTGATAAGAATACCATTAAAAAGATTTGGTTAAATATGGGCCAGAGCCAAGGAATGAATACACTTTTAAGACCATAAACAAAAAGGATATAAACAAGCCACATAGTTCCTGTAATATCGAACATGCCGGAAGCATTTGATACGCCAAGAATCCACCACGGGAGTGAATTACCTCCAAGAAAATAAGAGTTCATATCTTTAACAGATTTTCTCGATACCCAGATGCCAAGTAAAACCACAACGGCAAAGTACCCAATAATTATTGCAACATCGATATAGTGTATGCTCATAGTCAGCCAGAATTTTGATTTTCTTATTTAGTTGCATAAATAATGCCATTTCACAAATAAGATAATTCAGTGTAAATATTAATTATTTCTCTAATTCCGGCATTAATGCTTTTATCATTTTAATAAATATTATGAAATTGATAAGTAATAAAGAAATAAAATACGTTGGAAATAAGTTCAAAATTAGACTATAATTGCATTAAAATAATATACAATTATGATAAATAGAAAAGAGTTATATATATATGTTTTATTGGCATTAACTTCAATTGCACTACTATTGATGCGATTAGATGGATTAAATACTGTAAATTATTACACTCCGATATTTATCATCACTTCTCTCTTTTATTTAATTATAGTTTGGCTGCTTCTTCGCAACGATTTCGATTTCCATCGTCTCTTTTTTTTATTTGGCATCGGTATAATCCTTCGGATATTTCTTTTAGAAATAAATCCGATAGGTTCAGATGATGTCTTCCGCTATATTTGGGATGGAAAAGTACAAGCCAATGGCATAAATCCGTATCTATATGCCCCTAATAATCCGGCTCTCAATTTCCTTCATACCGCATCACTTCCCAAATTTATTAATTTTCCGAGTATGCCTACAATTTATTTTCCATTAAGTGAAATTTTATTTTTTATTGCATATTTGATTGGTGGGGAATCGATTAACGGGATAAAATTCTTAATTATACTCTTTGAGTTTGGGACGGTCTTTCTTCTATATAAATATTTAAGAGAAAATAATTATTCCCTAAAATATGCTTTATTATACGTCTTATGCCCACTTCCAATCTTTCAGTTTATTGTCGATTCACATGTTGATATTTTCGGGATATATTTTACTGCACTTTTTTTCTATCTCTATTTCGGAAATAAAAAATTAGGAGCTTTCGTTTCATTAGGCTTATCGATTGCAATAAAGCCGACTATAGGTTTGTTTCTCCCAATATTATTTTTGTATGAAAAAACAATAAAAGATAGAGCTAAATCAATCCTTATTCCGGTTACTGTAACTGCTGCACTTTTTATTCCTTATATCTTCAATTCTAATCCGTTTGAAGCTTTGATTCTATTTTCTAAGAATTGGATGTATAACGGATTTGTATTTGATATTATAAATATGATTCTAAGGAATAACCAAGAATCCCGAATGATTTCAGGAGGATTATTTCTTCTCTCATACCTCATCCTTTTATTTGCGAATTATGAGATAAAAGAAAAATTATATTTTTCGGTTATTTTGTTATTAATATTTTCACCGGTCGTACATCCTTGGTATGTATTATGGTTAGTAGTGCTACTTCCATTCGTACCAAAGTGGAGCGGAATTATTTTTGCATCAACTATAAGTTTAACTTCCTTTACATTATTGAGCTACAAAAATCATGGTGTATGGATTGAATATAAATGGTTAGTTGTCTTGGAATATTTGCCCGTTGTATTATTTTTATTAATAGAGATGAAACGGTCCATAAGGAAGCCATATTTAATTAATCAGTTCCGAAAGATTTTCTCATAGACTTCATCCTAAAATAAAGAACCAAATAAGATACCATTAGAAGAATAAGTAGGTGAGCTATTTCAGGAAGTATATCATTAAAACCTGCCCCCATTTGTATAACCCTAACGAAAGCACTATAAAATGGAGTACTTGGAATTAAGTAAGCAATCCATTTTACTAATAATGGCATTGAATCCAATCTCCAGCTATATCCCGAAATTAGAAATATTGGATACGAAGTAAGAGTAAGGAACTGCAAAGCCAATATTTTTCTCTTAAAGAATGACGCTATAAATAGAGAGTAATAAATAACAGTTAAAAGAAGTAATAAAGTAATTAATGCAAATACCACTGCACTCCCTCTAAATGGCACATTAAAAACCGAATAAACGATTGTAAAGAAAAATAGCGCATAAGCTGAAGAGATAATAAGATAAAATAAACTCTTACCATGAATGATAAGATTTATTTTATTTTTTGCCTGGGAAAAATAATCTTTTAGGGTATTAAATTCATTTTCTTTTGCTATACTTTCTGAAAGTCCAAAAAATAAAGTCTGTTGTAAAATTAAAATCAAGATAGCCGGAATGAGGAAATCGCCATAAGAATCGGTAGTATTAAACATACTTCTTATATCTGTTGCAACCGGCTCTATGTATGTTTGAGCAGCATCTTTATTAATACCTTTTCCATAATAATACTTTAAAGTAAGCGATTTATTAAAATCAGCGACAGTTTCATTAATTGCTTTATTAAGATCGTTTGAAATAAGAAAACGTGTTGTGTTCAAGTATGAGTTAAGGACTACACCGGTTTTACTTTTAATAGAGCTTTCAAAATTATCGGGAATAAATAAGTAACCTGAAATATTTCCAGCTTCAATTTCAATTTGTGCAATTTGCGGATCGGTGGTAATTTCTTTCACTTCAATCATTGAAGCAGCATCTAACATACGAATTAATTTCTTGGATGAAATGGAATTATCATAATCCACTATTGCAAATGGAACATTATTCTCTGACTTATTAAAATAAATCGAACCATAAAAAAAAGAATAAAATAAAGGAGCAATTAATATTACCATAAATATATCTTTATCTTTAATGATAATTCTAATTTCCCTTTTTAATAATTCAAATAAGATATTTAATCTATTTTTCATATTTTTTAACACGCATTCTAATCATAAATAAACTTACCACCACCGAAACAATCAAAAAAGAAGTAAGAATTATTAAGTCATATTTGACCGCGAATAATCTTGTATTCATTTGAGAAAGTTTTATATATGCAGAAAGGAAATGAGTATATGGCATCATATTACCGAAGATATTATGTATTACCGGCATCCCCCATAATGGAAAAGTAAATCCGCTAAAAATAAATCCTGGTGTATTAATGAATACAGCTACTTCAGTTGCCATAAATTGATCTTTGAATAAGCTCGATATCATTATTCCGAACATAACGCAAACAATAATAAATAATATAAATAGTGATAAAATTAAAAGATAACTGCCGTTAACAATTACACCAAATAATGGAAAAATAATTCCAACAATAAGAAATGCCGAAGCGCTATTTATTAATATATGCGGAATTGCCTTGCCAAATAAAATTGACATTTCACTACCACCTGATAATTCTACAACTTCTCCAAATGTTTCGTGTGCAAATTCAGAACTAATAATCAGTACAGATGCAATCATTATCATCATCTGGAGAATGAATGTAACAAGTCCCGGCACAAAATAATTAACGTAACTATAATTTGGATTATATAATGAATGAGTATCAAGCTTAATAGGCATCATTATATTCATTGCTTCATCTTTTGTATGTCCTGATGATTGAATTTTTTTAAGTTGTACTCCCGCAGAAATTGTTTTGATAATCGTGGAAGCTTCTTTTAATAAAAGACTACCTACAATAACATTAGAAGAATTTTTGTAAACTGTGATAGAAGTTTGCTTTCCTGATTTTACGTCTTTTTCAAAATTATTAGGAATTATAATAGCACACTGAATTTTTCCCCTTCTAAATTCCTTCTTAATCTCATCAAGTGAAACTAAATGTTCTTTAATTGCAATAGATCCTGATGACTCAAACATTTGAACAGCAGTACGAGATAATTGTGTATGGTCATAATCAATAACCGCCGCAGGGAGTTCTCTCATAATTTCGTTTTTATAGATCGAACCGATAAGGAGAAAGATAAACATCGGCAGAATTATTATTAAAAAGTAGAGAGTCTTTCTTTCTAATATTCTTTTAAATTCTCTTTTTGCTACTCGTGATATTTTGCTCTGTTTGAACATTGTAATTAATCTAACTTAATATTTACTGTCATACCCGGACGTAAGGAATTTATTTTATTTATCGGTTTTAACCTTACTTCAAAAGTTCTTAAATCAAAATCCCCTTTTTGATTAGTCGGTTTCCATGATGCAAAATCCCCCATTGGTGATATAAAATAGACTTTAAATTTTTCCTGCTTATTGCCTGCTTTAATTACACCATTAAAAACTTTATTCATCTCAAAATTACTTAAATAATCTTCACGTACTTGAAGAACTACATAATATTCATCAGGATTTATAATTGTAGCTATCGGATAACCGCTTGAAACAATTTCACCATTATCAACAATCAATTTAGAAAGCTCACCATCATCAGGAGCCTTAATTTCTAATTCGGCAAAATATGCTTCTGCTTCTTTAACTCCATTTTCAGCCTGATGCATTAATCCTTCAGCAGCTATAATCTCTTCCGGGCGCGCTCCATTAATTGCCATATCATATTTTGCTTTAGCTGCCTCCATTTGTTCGCGAGCAGCATTAAACTTAAATTCTATTTCATCTTTTTCCTGAGTCGAAATTACTTTATCAGCATAAAGTTTTTGAAATCGATTCCATGTTGTTGAAGCATAATCAAATTGATACTTAGCTTGTAGATATAGTTTTTGAGCACCTCTTTTTTCTTCTTCACGGGCACCTTTTTTAGCCATAGCATATTTTTCAGAAGCTGCTTGAAAAATCCCTTTAGCCTGCTCTAATTTAGCTGTCATCTCTTTTGATTCAAGTTTAGCTAAAATTTCACCTTTAGAAACTTTATCGCCTTCCTTTACTAAAATTTCCGAAACTCTTCCCGGAATTTTTGATGCAACATCTATCTCAGTTGTTTCTACAATTCCTTGAATACTATTTTCTTTATCAGGAGACTTAAATAGCAGGAATAAAATAGCCGCAATTATTAAAGTAACAGGTATCGAAAGTATTATATATTCTTTCTTCATTTTATTTATTCTCTCCTATATTCCAAATTCGTATTAATTCATCAATATTATTATTCGATGTATATATTTCACTCATAAAACTAAAATAATTATAAAGAGCAGAAAGACGATCCAATTTTACTTTCTCAAGAGATAATTGTGCATCAATTACTTCGAGTGATGTGCCAAGTCCGCTATGGAATCTTTTATCATTCTGTCTTAAATTTTCTTGAGCAAGATTAAGTGTGGCATTAAGTTTTTTATAATCAGAGGAAGCAGTTATTAAATTATTATAAAAATTAGTAGTCTGAAGGGTAACTTTTTTTATAGCATCAGCCTCTAAAAAACTTACTTCGTCTTCGAGTTTATTTGCTGATTGGAGATTAAGATAATCTCTGAAACCATGAAAAAGATTAATTTGAGCAGAAACTCCTACTGCCCAGCGTGGTTCTAAAGCAGATAGATATTCAGGATATAAATCATATCGAGCGAAAGCGGCAATTTTTGGTAAAAATTCACTTCTTGCAGAATTATATTTCTGAGCCGCTGCAATTCTCTTCTGTCCTATCATCTTTAATAAAGGATTATTATCAATGGCACTATTTGTTAACTGCTTTAAGCTATCTTGAATTTCAGAATAGACTAACGAATCAGATAGATTTATCTTTTCTTCCGAATCAATTCCCAGGTTTATTTTTAAAGCGACCATTAATGTAGCTAAAGAATTTTGATCTTTAGTTAAATTTCGTTCGGCTTCTGCGACTGCTACTTCTGCACGCAATAAATGGTAATTAGCTATTAATCCTTCATCAAATAGTTTTTGTGCATCATTTCTATGCATTCTTATGCCATCAACGACATCTATTCTTGTTTTTACAACTTCCTGCATAAGAATTGTTTGAAGGTAGTATTTTATCGTTTCGTTTGTAACATCATTCTTTATTTTAGTTAATTCTAAGCGTGAATATTCTTCTTCAGAAGCTGCATATTTTTTTGCCGCAATTAATTTTCCGCCTACAAATAAAGGTTGAACTCCGATAAATGCTGCGGTCTTATAATCTTGTTTTTTAAGAGTTTCTGAAAATGGTGGTAAGAGTCCATTCAATTGATCAGAAGCTGCAGATGCAACAAGTTTCTTTTGGTCGGCTGTTAATGCAGGTTTGCCTGACAATAGTCCATAAATATTTGTAATTTCTGCTTGGTTGCTTGATTGCATCTGTATAATCACTTGTCGAATTGGGTCTAAATCGATTGAGAGCGGATCATTAAGATGAGTGTATTTCCATTCTAGATCGATAGAGGGAAGAAAATTACTCCATGCGGCAAGATTTTCATCTTCCTTCTGCTCTAATCTCATCTCATATTGCCTAATCTTATCACTATTCTTTAGAGATATTTCAATTGCATCTTTAAGAGATAATGAAAGATTATCGATGGAGTTACCATTTCGAATTAGAATTGAATTAGCAATCGTATCCATACTTAAACTATCAGGGAGTGATTTAACCTCACTGTTATTTTGTGCGTTTGCAAAACTCGCAGCCAGAATGGATATCACTAAGAATCGTAAAATCTTCATAATTATTTTATAACAACCTTTTATTAATGAATCACGGTTCAAAAATAACTTATTTTTTACAATTATGTCAATTATTTTTTTTGTTCTGTGGAAAATATCACAATCTTAGTGAAGGTAGTTTATAATAATTATTTTAAAATTGAAAGATTGTGTGAGTGAACTTAGATATAAAATTATACTCATTTGTTAAAAACGAAAGAAAATATTTAAACGAATGTATGTAACATTTAGAGATTAGTCTCAAGGAAATGAAAAAGGAAGACTTTAGGAAAGCAAATATTTTGGTTATAGAAGACATCCCCCAAAGAATCAAACAGTTATTAGAGTGCACGAAAATTTCATAACGGCAGAAGGGAAAACTTAAACCTACCTTCCCATCCAACCACCATCAACTGTTATAACGGTTCCATTAAGATAATCGGATGCACTTGATGCTAGGAATACTATTGTACCCATTAGGTCTTCAGGCAATCCCCATTTACCGGCAGGAATACGATCTAATATTGATTGGTTTCTTATAGGGTCTTCGCGTAATGCTTTTGTATTATCAGTGGCAATGTAACCGGGAGCGATTGCATTTACGTTAACACCTTTGCCTGCCCATTCATTTGAGAATGCCATAGTTAACTGTTTAATAGCACCTTTAGAAGCAGCATATCCGGGAACTGTAATTCCACCTTGAAATGAAAGAAGCGATGCAATAAAAATAACTTTACCTGATCCTCTTTCAACCATATCTTTTCCAAATTCGCGTGTAAGAATAAATTGAGAATTTAGATTTACATCAATTACTTTATCCCAAAATTCATCAGGATGTTCAGCGACAGGCTTTCTTAAAATAGTACCCGCATTATTGACGAGTATATCGACTTGCTTAAAATCTTTTTTTACATCGGAGATAAATTTATAGACTGACTCTCTATCAGAAAAATCGCTATTGAAGGAATTGAATTTTCTTCCTGCTGCTTCAATTAATTTAGTAGTTTCTGTGAAATCACTTTCATAAGAAACACCAATAATATCTGCGCCCGCTTCAGCAAGTGCAAGAGCATAGTATTGACCGATACCTCTATTAGAACCTGTAACTATTGCTGTCTTTCCGTCTAGTCTAAATTTATCTAAAATCATTTTTTCTTTCCTATAATTATTTTAATCTATCCATTGCAATATGATCCATATCATCAAATACCTGATTTTCACCACCCATAGCCCAAATGAAAGTATAGCTCTGAGTACCGCATCCGGAGTGCATAGACCAACTTGTCGAAAGGACAGCTTGTTCATTACGCATTACGATATGACGAGTTTCTTCAGGAGAACCTAATAAATTGAATACTAATGTATCCGGTTTCATATCAAAATAAAGATAAACTTCGGAGCGGCGTTGATGAGTATGTGCAGGCATTGTATTCCAAACCGAGCCTGATTCTAATTCCGTAAGTCCCATTACCAATTGACATGTAGGAACTGTACCGGGATGAATATACTGGTAAATAGTTCTTTTGTTTGCCTGCTCTAAAGTGCCAAGCGGGCGTGGAGTAGCATCGGCAAATTTGATATGAGCAATGGGATATTCTTTATGTGCAGGATAACTTACAAAATAATATTTAGCCGGATTTTGTGCATTGCTACTCTTAAATTCTATTTTCTTTGCACCTTTGCCAATATACAGACCATCACGGGAGGCCATTTTATATATCTTACCGTCAATAGTTACTGAGCCGGGAGCGCCAATATTAATAACACCAATTTCACGTCTCTCCAAAAAGTAATCCGCAGACATCTCTTTTTTAGAGGCTTCTAATTTTAGAGATTTACCCATAGGCACAACCGAACCGGTTATGGAACGGTCAACATCAGAATAAACCATTGGAATTTTATTTTTCTGAAAAAGACCGTCAATCAGAAATGATTGACGGAGTTCATCAGTTGAAAATTGTTTAAAACCTTTTTGATCAGGTGAATATCGTACATCCATTTTATTTTATCCATTCCTTAATTTTTTTTGCAACACTTTCTCCCGTAAATCCATATTCTTTAGCGAGAGTTTTATAAGGGGCAGAAGCACCAAAATGTTCTATCCCAATTGTAAGTAGTTTCTGTCTGAATAGATCGCCCCAGCCCATCATCGAGGCAGCTTCAATAATTACTACCGGCACATCAGACGGGAATAAATTATTCTTAAATTCATAACTCTGTTTTTCAAAAACTTCTTTTGAAGGAATTGAAACTACCCGTATATTAAAATCACTTTCTAATAATTTTTTAGCATCCGCTGCGACAGGTACTTCTGAACCGCTTGCGGCAATCACTAAATCCGGTTTATCTGATTTTTCCTTAGAAACAATGTAAGCTCCTTTTAAAACATCATTTGGATTAAAATCAGCCTCTTTTTCAAATGCTTCGATTTTTTGACGTGTTAATATTAACGCAACAGGATTTTTAGTATTTCGTAAAGTATAAGCCCAAGCCATTGCTGTTTCTACTCCATCAGCGGGTCTGAATACAGTAACATGAGGTATAGCTCTAAGAACTGCAAGTTGTTCGATTGGTTCATGTGTAGGCCCATCTTCACCAACAAATATACTATCGTGTGTAAATACATAAATTGCAGGTAATTCCATGATTGAAGCTAAACGAATTGTTGGACGCATATAATCGGAGAACACAAAAAATGTAGAACCAAAAGCCTTAAAACCTCCGTATAGAACTATCCCATTAACTATAGCTCCCATGGCATGTTCTCGAATACCAAAATGAAAATTTTTCCCTGAAAAATCATCTCTTGAAATCGCAGAATATCCTTTCATAAAAGTATTCGTTGAAGGAGCGAGATCGGCGGATCCTCCAATAAAACTTGGGACTAATTCAGCAATCCTTTGAATAACCTTACTTGAAAGAGTTCTTGAAGCTGACGGCTCTTTTGGAGCTACTTTTAATAATTCTTCTTCAAGATTTTCAGGTACCCAACTTTCCAAATATTTTTCTAATAATTCAAATTGATCCGGATTTTTTTTGCTCCACCCGTTAAAATCATTTTTCCACTCATTATATTCTTGTTGAAGTTCCTCTTTTCTTTTTGCAAAAAGTTCCGCAACTTTTTCGGGAATGTAAAACTCTTTTTCTAACGGAAAATCAAGATACTTCTTAGTAATTTCTAATTCTGATTTACCAAGCGGTGATCCATGAACTTCTGAAGTATCGACTTTATTAGGGCTTCCGAAACCTATATGCGATTTGGTAATTATAATTGTTGGTTTCGTAGTTTCTTTTTGTCCTTCTACTATTGCATCTCGTATTGCATTATAATCATAAGCTGTGATATTTAGTACTTGCCATCCATAGGCCTCGAATCTCATTGCGGTATTTTCTGAAAATGAAATAGATGTACTGCCTTCAATAGTTATACTATTATCATCATAGAAATAAATAATATTGCCAAGTCCAAGATGACCTGCTAAAGAACAAGATTCATGCGAAATTCCTTCCATTAAATCGCCATCACTCATAATACCATATATATAATGATTACCAATTAAATTATCATCGAAGCGAGCATTCATCATTTTAGCAGCAATCGCCATACCGATTCCATTGCTCAAACCCTGCCCAAGTGGACCAGTTGAAGTTTCAACACCATCTAACATACCATATTCAGGATGTCCGGGTGTGCGACTACCCCACTGCCTAAATGATTTTAAGTCTTCAATTGTACAATCATAACCTGAGAGGTGAAGCATAGAATAGAGGAGCATTGAGCCATGACCAGCCGAGAGCACAAAACGATCTCTATTAATCCATTTCGGGTCTTCAGGATTATGTTTTAAGAATTCTGTCCATAAAACAGCGGCTACATCCGCCATACCCATTGGCAAACCGGGATGTCCTGAATTTGCCTTTTCCACTCCTTCAGCTGAAAGAATACGAATTGTGTTACCTGTAAGCTTTAAGAGCTCAATACCATTTTTGTTCACGATTAATCACCTAAAAAATATTTAATTTGACCCATTAATTTAAACATTATATGTGGAAGATGCAGTATCTCCGCCTGTACCCGTCCAGTTTGTATGATAAAATTCACCTCTCGGTTTATCAATTCTCTCATAAGTATGAGCACCGAAATAATCTCTTTGAGCTTGCAATAAATTTGCAGGCAAACGGTTATTCCTAAACCCATCAAAATAATTAAGAGCAGTGCTAAGGGCCGGAATCCAAATTCCATTCTCTACTGATTTAGCTACAACTCTTCTCCAAGCGGCTTGTGATTCTTCTATCTTCTCTTTGAAGAAAGGATCGAGTAATAAATTAGTTAGTTTCGGGTTGTTGTCAAAAGCTGTTTTTATTTTACCTAAGAAAGCCGAACGGATAATACAACCGCCACGCCACATCAACGCTATACCGCCATAATTAAGATTCCAGTTATAAGCATTAGCTGCATTGCGCATAAGGACATATCCTTGCGCATAAGAAACAATTTTAGAAGCATAAAGGGCTTTCATTAAATCATTAATGAATGCTTTTTTATCACCTTCAAATTTTGGAACTGGACCGGAAAGAATTTTTGATGCTTCTACTCTTTCATCTTTAAGAGCTGATAAAGTTCTTCCATAAACTGCCTCTCCAATTAAAGTAAGCGGCGCACCTTCATCAAGCGATGATATAACAGTCCATTTACCGGTACCTTTTTGTCCTGCCGTGTCAAGAATTTTTTCTACTAAGGGCTGTCCGTCTTCATCTTTATAATTTAATATATCTCTTGTAATTTCAATTAAATAGCTATCTAAATCCCCTTCATTCCATTCTTTGAACACATGATACATCTCATCGTAAGATAAGCCCACATAATCTTTCATAATTTGATAAGCTTCGCAAATTAATTGCATATCGCCATATTCAATTCCGTTGTGTACCATTTTGACGAAGTGCCCTGCTCCATTTTCGCCCACCCAATCACAGCATGGAGTTCCGTCTTCCACTTTGGCAGCAATTGATTGGAAAATTGGCTTAACTAATTCCCATGCAGCTTTAGAACCACCTGGCATTATTGAAGGACCTTTAAGCGCACCTTCTTCACCGCCAGAAACGCCTGTACCTATATATAAGAATCCTTTTTCTTCTACATATTTTGTTCTTCTCGTTGTATCAGGGAAATGTGAATTACCGCCATCTATAATAATATCACCTTTATCGAGATGTGGTATTAATAAATCAATAAAATCATCAACCGGTTTTCCGGCTTTGACCATAAGCATCACTTTGCGAGGAGACTCAATAGATTTTACTAATTCTTCAATCGAATGGGTTCCAATAATATTTTTACCTTTCCCTCTTCCATTAACGAAATTATCAACTTTATCTAATGAACGATTAAATACAGAAACAGTGAATCCTTTACTTTCCATATTAAGAACTAAGTTTTCACCCATAACTGCAAGACCAACGAGACCTATATCGGCTTTTTTCATAATTATATACTCCTATTTATTCAATTATTTATAAATCGATCTTTGAAAGACCATAATCCGAGAGCCGGATTTGAAACATAAAATATCTCTTCTCCATCAGGCATTATATTAATACCATCGTGAAGTTTTTCAGGGTTATATTTTTTCATCATCATGCCTAAATCAGCAAACTCAAAATTAACGCTTTTAATCTCTTCTTTTGTAAGATGCCCCGGACAATAAGTAATTTTAAATCTATTTTCAGAAGACCCATGAATTAAATGAGCCGCCGCACTTAGATTATTCTGAAGTTCTTCATTTTTATCAACTGCATCTAAAACTTCCGGTGTTGTAACGTAACCATATTTTCTAATTAATCGGTCGATCTCTTTATCTTCTCCAAATTGATGAAGACCGGGAGCGAGTACAATTAACTCCCCATTATCCTCAATTGCCATTCTGGTTCTGTATATACTTTTATTACCAAGCCAAGTACTTTTAAATTCGTGTTCGTCAAGATAAACGACTACTTTCTTTAATGGTTTATCAAGCATCTGAAAATTAACTTTTTGAGATAGCTCGGCAGCAAGACGGAAACATTCATAATCATCTCCTATATATAAACCACGCATTACTAATTTTCCTGATTCATCTTTTCCGATTACTGTTTGCATATAAATAATTGGGAGATTGGTAGCAAAATTATCAGAAGCATAATTAAGCACTTTACGAACCGGTGTATCGGCTCTTCCCATCATTCTTTCCATTCCATAAACTGCACCAAGAAAATGGCTTTTATTTATTCCATCTTTTCCGCCTGTGCCAACAAAAATATTTTTATTGTAATTCGCCATTCCGACAACTTCATGAGGAACTACCTGTCCAATCGAAAGGATAAGGTCATAATTGCCTTCAACCAAAATTTTATTTACTTGAGCGAGCCATGCATAATTTAATTTCCCTTCGGAAACTTCTTTAATAAAATCGGATGGTACTTCACCTAAAGTTATTAGATCATTCCTCCAATTGTGTACACGGAATAATTCTTTTGGAATCCCGGGATACATATTAGAAATTTCATTTTCAGTCATTGCTACATGAGTTCCTAAAGCAGGTAAAATATCAGTCATATATTCTTTATAATATTTATAAGAATATTGAGTAAGAATTCCCGCTTGCGAATGAAACCGAGTAAAATCAGGGGGAATTGTGAGTACTCTTTTTTTATAACCTAATTTCTCTAATGAAGAATATACGGCTTCACGAATATCATCTTCACTTAAAAAATCATCTTCATTTCCACGTGCATATAGTAACATTTAATCAACCTTCCAAGCCGGATTTTCGGGTAAATATTTTTCAAATTCGGAGATAAGGTTTATTTCATACTCACCTTCATAACTGCCAGTAAAAAATTTGTCTAACGCTTCCTCATAAAACTTTTTCCAAGATTTATCTTCGTGCCCCGGATTAATAGGGTAGAAAAGAACTCCATTAGATTTTGCTGCTTTCAAATCTCCGGGAGCATCCCCGATCATAAGAATTTTATTATCTGGATATTTTCCTTTAGCTGCATATTTAAGATGTTCGGTCTTTGTACCGTACTCTTGTCCTGCTATCAATTTAACAAATCCGGAAATATTATGTTCCTCCCATTCTCTTTTTAATGCTTCTACCGGAGTTTGGGAAACGACTAATAAATCAGCTTTTGTTTTCATCTTCACTAATGATTCATTCACATAAGGGAATGGAGGTATATCAAAGACTAATCCTTCAATTTCTTTATTTACTTCTATCGACCAATCAAGTGTTTTGCTAATCATAGGATCATTTACTTCGGCAGCATATTTAATTAAAGCAGGATTACCCAACTTAGACTCATTTGCAACCCAATCAATAACCGGAGTTAAATCAGGGATTTTTGTATTACGCAACCTTACTTCTTCTCTATCGCTTAATAAATCGATCGCTCTAATTAGTGCATTAAATCTATTTACACCTCTTGTTTTGGAATAAAGATTAACGAACTCCCAAGTTTCACGAGCATATTTTGATACACGCTGTAAACCGAAATGTTTTATAAATTGTGGGCAAAAACATTCTTTCTGTTTTATTTCCATTGTATCAAATACACATCCATCAGAATCGATACCGATAAAAAATTCTTTTTCCGGTTTTAATTCATCCAATATTTTATGCGGATTTTCAATCATTTTAACTCCAATAATTCTAAAAAATTTTAATAAGCTTCCGGTATATAAGCAGGAAGTATTTTATTTGCAAAGATCGGTTTGAATTTAGTGAAACGCTGAATACCATTTATTAATGGTACTGAAACCCAATCTTCACCTATTAATGGTCTGACGTAATTTATGAATTCATCAGTAACATCATAACGATTTGCTGCTATCCATTTTTCAGGGAAAAAGCGTTCGGAAAGAGATACTTTTTCTAATGGAACTTTATCATATTTTACGTTATAAATAAAGCCGGGTTCACGTAAAATCGTAGCCATCCAGCCATTGCCTTCATTCATGGATATTTCAACTGCTTTCTGCCCAACTTTATATGCTTCATCAAGATCGATAGTAGAAGCATAGATCATCGTATCTCGTTGATCAGTACCCATAACCTGACCACGTGAAGCACCTGTCGCTTTCAGTCCTTTTGCATTTAGATAATTAACTACCGATTGATATACAGACATTTTACTTGAACCAAAAGATGTATGACCGAAAGCATCTTTGACTTCACCAATATCGCCGATATCAAAACCCTCACTAATTACAACAATACACCGTCCATCCTTAACCAATTGATCGTTTACATTATCTGCAAGCTGTTCTATCGGGACTTTCGATTCAGTCATATAAATTTGAAGCGGCATTTCGCGATTTGGATCAGCAAGCCGTGCTGCTGCCGGGATATAACCGATTTTACGACCCATTGCCTGCAACACAAGAACCGGATCTGCTGGACTTGAACCCATATTTTCTTCATTGGCGTTTTGAACTATATAAGACCAATAACGTGCAACACTTCCATAACCGGGAGTATGGTCAATTAATTTAAATTCGCTATCTCCTACATCATTATCGATAGTCTTTGGCACACCGGTAGCTACTAATTCTAAACCCTTTTCTTTAGCTAATTCACTTACTTTAAAAGCAGTATGCTGAGAATCGTTTCCGCCGATATAAAAGAAATAACCTATATCGTGAGCTTTAAGCACTTCCATAACTCTATCGAAATCTTTTTTCTGCTTATCTTTTAATTTGTATCTACAAGTACCGATACTTCCGGCAGCAGGTGTAGTGCGAAGAAGAGCAATTTCATCTTCACTTTGTGCAGTGAGGTCTAACAGTTCTTCTTTAAGCACACCTTCAATTCCATGCCAACCGGCATAAATTTTACCGAACTTTTCGGGAAACATTTTACATGTATCAATAATTCCGCGGAGTGAATTATTAATTACAGGTGAGGGTCCGCCCGATTGCGCTATAATTACATTTTTAGGCATATTTAGATCCTATTCATTAATTTCTTTTAATTTTCTAAAAAATAAATCCCAAATCTAAGGTTCAAATTTAGATTTAGTATTAAGTTATCCCAATCAAAGAGAAAACATTTTATAAATTTTTATACACCACTGTATGAGCTAAACCCACCATCGACAGGAATTATAACACCTGTAACAAATTTAGAGATATCTGAACTTAGGTAAAGAAGCAATCCGGTTAGGTCTTCCGGTTTACCAAATTTTCCCATCGGAGTTTGAGCAATAATTTTATTTCCTCTTGCGGTCAGCTCTTTAGTCTTTTCATCAATTAATAAGAACTCATTCTGTTTAGTTAAAAAGAATCCTGGTGCAATTGCATTGACACGGATTTTTGTTTTAGCAAAATGAACTGCAAGCCATTGAGTAAGATTATTAATAGATGCCTTAGCTGCTGAATATGCGGGAATTTTTGTTAACGGTCTAAATGAATTCATTGAAGATATGTTTATTATAGAACCTCCTCGATTAATCATATCTTCTGCAAATACCATAGTTGGTAAAACAGTTCCAAGGAAATTAAGATCAAATACATTTCTGAATCCTTCTATATCTAATCCGAAAAATGTTTTATCTAATTGATTAAGGTTATCGAAATCAATAAATTCATCTTTTGTAGTCGCAGTCGGAGCATTCCCACCCGCTGCGTTAATTAGGATATCAATTTTTCCAAATTTTTCATTAATCTCTTTTTTTGCTTCGACTAATGAATCTTTTTGAAGTACATTTCCTACAACGCACAAAACAGAATCACCTTTTTTCTTATATATATCTACACAACATTCATCGCATCTACCCTGTTTGTAATCCATAACAACTAATTTTGCACCCGCTTCTACCATCGCTTGACCAAATACTCTACCGAACACACCACATCCGCCGGTAAGTACACAAACTTTTCCATTAATATCAGAAAAATCATTTTTCATTTTATCACCTTTATTAAAAACTATTGTTAATTGAGTTCATTATAAAATCACATCTTGAATGGGTCTAAATGCTTATTAAAATGCTTTATTAATACATTGTAATGTTCTTCTTCATTCTCTTTTAAGCAATTAATAATTCTATCCTTAAATAAATAATTTCCATTTTCATCAACTGAGGTAAGAACACTCCCAAAAGTAACGTGAAGCACTTGACGAGCATCTTCTTGATTAAAAAGGTCTATTAATTCTAAATCGTTATATCTTTCTTCAGGAAATACTTTATTCAAATCCGCAGATACGTGATATGTTTTTTTTTCATTTTCATAAAGACCTCTTGAAAATTCCAAGATTTCACGGAAGAGTTTTGGTTCTTTTATTGCTGTTACACGAAGTGCTTCCAAATAGCTTGTTCCTGCGGTCTTTACATGTGTAATTGTATTTGGTATAGAACCGATAACAGCATATACGGAAAACTTATCACTCCCTGAATGAAGGCTTAATTTATAATTCCCAAAATGTTTTACTACTTGATGATGCTTTAGATATTCTTCTTTAAAAATTTCTAAATCCCCTTTATAATCAATACCTTTTTCGAACTCGCCGATGAATCTTGGAGCAAGACTAATAAACTTCACACCCAGACGAATAAGCTCATTTACAAAAAAGAAATGCTCAAATATAGATGTTACAGATTCGGTCTCATCGACTGAAATTTCGACTTCATATTTTCTATTCCCGGCAATGCTTTCAAGATATGAAAACATTTTATAAATGTGGATAATAGAATTGCCATATTTAGCATAAGCACGTAAAACTAATTCTTCATTTACTTCTAATTGAAGTTCAGTATTTACAATAATCTTATTCTTTAGATACCTTTCTGCGGCAGAATTAAAATTATCATTAAGTTGGTTCCAGTCCAAAGATGAAACTGATTTATTTAATTGCTCTAAGTTATAGTCGTCTGCATTATTATCCACATGATCTCCTGGATCGAATGTAAACATTGTGTAGCCGGCATTAAGCATTAAATCAATATCTTCAGTAGTTTTTAGGTGATCTGCATCAGCCCCAAAACCACCTTTATATCCTTCTTGAAAAACTGCCCACACGGCAGCATCCATTACATCTTCAGGTTTACGTTTTGTTCGCGTTAATTCCCTTATTGATTGTTGTGCTAATATTGGTACAAAATCATGCCCCTTTAATGCCCTTAAATGACCTGAATTTGATAATCCTATTCTATCACCAAAACCAAATGAATTTTTTAATCCTGTTAAAATCGGTTTTGTAAATGGAAATATTTCTTGAATAAGTTTCCTATTAAATTTGTTAAGGAAACATTCTTTAATAAAAACTAATTTTTCGGAGTTAATTAAAATCCCTTCAAATTTGGTAAAATATTCAGAAGATAAATTATACGTATTAACAAAGAGATGTTTTTCTTTATTAGATTTAGCTATAAAGAAGAGAATATCTTCATTACGGTTAATTGATTCCGAATAAATTTCAATTTTTATATTGTTACTTAATTTGTATTCAATTAATTCAGAATTGTTTTTTTTCCCTGATTTAATTTCTTTTATCAATGCTTCTATATTCATTTTAATTACTCTAAAGTTTATATGCTTTTTTAACTAAGTTATATGTTAAGTCCTCTGCAATAATTTTTGCTTCGTCTAATGAGATTATATGTTTTGCTACGAGACCTGCGAGGAAATTTGCATCCACACGACGAGCAGTATCATGCCTTGCTGGAATAGAAACGAAAGCACGGGTATCATCATTGAATCCGACTGTATTATAAAATCCGGCGGTTTCAGTTGCTTGATGACGGAATCGATTCATCCCTTCTATACTGTCATTAAACCACCATGCCGGACCTAATTTCATTGCCGGATAATGACCTGCAAGAGGAGCTAATTCACGAGCGTAATTTGTTTCATCAAGTGTAAAAACAATAACAGAAAGACGACTGTCGTTTCCATATTTATTCAATAACTCTTTTAGATTGTTTGTATATTCAGTTTGTACCGGAATATCGCATCCTTTATCCAATCCGAACCTGTCATAGATTATCTTATTATGATTTCTATGAGACCCGGCATGTATCTGCATTACCATTCCATCCTCTGTACTCATTCTTGCCATTTCCATTAACATATTCGCAGTAAATAGATCAGAATCACCAACATTAAGATTATCTGTTAATGCGCGTACGAAAATAGCTTCCGATTCTTTATTGCTTAGTTTGTGTGTATAAGGAGAAACAACTCCATGATCTGTGGAAACAGCTCCATTGTGTTTAAAAAATACTCTCCGTTCTTCCAATGCTTTAATAAACAATTCATAAGTCGTAATTTCAGAATTGACTGATTGTTCTAATGCGATTAAATTATTTTTCCAATTCGGATTCGATAAATCAGTAACAGCATCTGGTCTGAAACAGGGAATTATTCTACCATTCCATCCAGAATTTTTAATTTCATGATGCGCTTTTAATGAGTCGCTTGCAGTATCAGTAGTAGAGAGTACTTCTATATTAAATTTATCGAATAAAGTTCTTGGCAAAAATTCAGGTGAATTAATTTTTTCATTTAATTCATCATAAATCCTTAAACCATTTTCTTTATTTAATTTTTCTTTAATGCCAAAAACGATATTAAATTCAAAGTCAAGCCAGACACCGGAAGGCGTTCCTCTAAACAAGAAATAATTATCAGCGAAAATCTGCCATATTTTTTGGGAATCTATTTCAATTAATGAGCCGTCAACTACCGGTATTCCCAATGATTCTAAAGATATTCCTTGCGAGTAAAGCATCCTAAAAATATAATGATCAGGAGTTAAGAATAATTGTGTTGGATTTGGAAACGGTTTATTATCAACGAATATCTGCGGGTCAACATGCCCATGTGGGCTAATTATAGGCATCTCTTTAATATGCCAATAAAGCTCATAAGCGATTTTTCTTACACTCGGCTCAGGATCAAAAAATCGATATTCATTTAATTGAAAATTTTCCATACTTATCCTTAATCTTTTATTTCAATAGTAATCGGATTATCTAAAATGGTAATCTGATCATTTAAGTAGTTTATAAATTCTTTTTCAGTTTTCATTGGTTTTGGTTCAAGCTCCCAAGCTGAGGCAAAGTAGTATGTAACTTTATCTTTTCTTGGTTTTAGTTTTACAACATAACTCAGATTATCTTCTGTTAGTTCAATTAAATCTTTTTTGTTATAGAAAAGTGCAATACCCATATTATCATTATTTAATGATTGCTTACCGAATATAGAGATATATTGCCAATCTCCTTTGCAATTGCTCTTCACATAACTCGTCCCATCATACTTAGCTAAACCCGTAACCATATTGTCAGTGTTTTTAATTATAAGATCACATTTTGTTAATCGGCTTCCTGCATTTATCGAAAGCTTTGCGTTTAGATCATATTTTTTGCCATCAACTAACCAACCGTAATAATTAGTTTCTATTGTGGAACGAATAGGTCCATTTTCATTTATTTGACAAATTACGCTATCGATTTTGGAAACCATATTTACTTTACCATCCGCCCACATACCAATAGAACCGATACCAAGAGAACTTCCAACTTTAAAAATGTCCATTCCCCAGTCTTGCATACTATGATATGAGTCATCCGCTGCAACTGTATCGTGAGTACCAACATCGTTAAGAAGTAACTTGTAAATCTTTTTTCCAAAGACATCAGTAGCATTGCGCCAATCGAGATAAAAACGATAACCTACTAATTCAGATTCCCAACCCGGACCTTCATACTTAAAAAGCGCATCGTGATCCTTATGGATTGCTGGTACTTTGTATCGTGTAACATTTTCAAATTCCGCACCTCTGAATTTTCCATCAAAATAAACTTCACCTTTTTTAGGAGATAATTCTGCATAAGTTCTGTTTTTATAATTTAGAGGTGTATCCCCTTTAAAAGTTTTAAATACTATTTCCTTCTTCGATTTTGCTGGTACATCAATTACAAAAACTATTTTATTAACAATTATCTGATATGGAATTTCTTTATCGCCATCAAATAATTTAAATGCTGAAAGAGAAAATGAATTTCCTCTTTCAGCTATTTTCGATAATGGGAGGCACACACATTCATCGATTCTATCAATTCCTGATTTATTTATTACTTCCACCTTTACTTGAGCAGATAAAAGTGAGGAAATAAAAAGTACAAATAAAAATATCTTCGATTTCATTTTAATCAACCTTTATATCAATTTGTTCTAAATTAGGAGCCAAGAACTGAAATATAGCGAGTGCAACGAGATAAGAAGTACCTGAAAAAATAAATAGATATGTATAGCTTCCTGTAAATTGCAAAATAAATCCGGCAGCAGTAGCTATTAGCATACCACCGATAGCACCCGCCATACCGCCAAATCCTACAACAGAACCAACCGCTTTACGAGGAAACATATCAGATGCAGTAGTAAAGATATTAGCAGACCAACCTTGATGACCCGCTGTTGCCATACTTAATAAAAGAACTGCAATCCATAATTCCGAAGCGTGTGCTGCAAATATAATAGGAACGATAAAAAGCGCACAGATAAACATTGCTGTCTTTCTACCTTTATTAACTGACCAACCTCTTTTAATAAAGAAAGATGAAAGCCAACCACCACCTATACTTCCAACATCCGCCATAACATAAATAATAATTAAAGGTAGTCCGATTTTATCGAGAGTAAGTCCATATTCTTTATATAAAAATTTAGGTACCCAATAGAGATAAAACCACCAGATAGGATCGGTCATAAATTTACCGATTGCGAAAGCCCAAGTTTGGCGGTGTTTCATTAATTGAAGCCACGGAACTTTTCCCGGAGGGTCTGATGGATCTGATTGTATGAAAGCTAATTCTTCTTTTGATAATTTTTTATGTGCTTCCGGTCTTTCATAAATAAACCACCAAGCAATTAACCAGATAAACCCGATAGCGCCAGTAAAAACAAATGCTTCCTGCCAACCCCATGTAAGAGTTATCCAAGGCACTAATAAAGGAGCAAAAACTGCACCTACATTAGAACCTGCATTAAAAACTCCAGTCGCAAATGCTCTTTCTTTTTTAGGAAACCATTCAGCAACTGTTTTAATTGCTGCAGGGAAATTACCTGCTTCAAAAAGCCCAAGAGAAAAACGTGCAGTTGCAAAACCCATTATAGATCTTGCAAACGCATGTCCCATTGCTGCAAAGCTCCATCCAAATATTGCCAATGCATATCCAACCTTGGTACCAATTCTATCAATTACACGACCAATTACCACTAAGCCAATAGCATAGGCAAATTGAAAAGAAGTTACAATATAACCGTATTGAATTTCACTCCATCCAATTTCTTTTTCGAGCACAGGAGCAAGAATACCAATCACTTGTCTATCGATATAATTAATAGTTGTAGCAAGAAATAACATGGCTACAATAGTCCACCTATAATTACCGACCTTTTGTTTTACTTTGGGCATAGACACCTCATTATGATCAAAAAGTTTATTTTTACATCAAAAACGACATATTACGCATTATATAAACGATTACTTAATCGATAAATAAAAATCGTAAAATTCTATATATAATTCAATATAATTCAACATTTTTCTTATTTATAATAAAATTATACTTAATATATATAAAAACGAAATACTAACAATCCCTTGCAAGAATGTAGCAACTGTATGTGATTTTAGACCTGTTTTTGTATCCATATTTGAGAACTGAGTAATAACCCAGAAAAAACTATCATTAAGATGCGAAACAGTCATTGCACCCGCCGAGATTGATAAAACGAGTAGTGCTTTACCAATTTCCGAAGAGAAACCCATGCCATCCATCAATGGGGCAACAATAGCTGCAGTTGTTATAATAGCAACTGTAGAAGAACCTTGAGCTGATTTTAATACTGCTGCAATAATAAATGGAAGAAAGATTCCAAATTGAGCGCCGGCAAAAAACCCATTAATAGTATCGCCAATATTTATTACTCTTAGAATATTTCCGAATGCACCGCCTGCGCCTGTAATTAATATTATCGTACCTGCATCTTTTAATGCATCTGATACCCATTTTAAGCTTGTTTTACTATCCACTCCCCAAATCAAAGTAAATGCAAGAAAAACACCAATTAATAATGCTGTTACAGGATTACCTGCAAAGACAATAGCACTTTTTACTACACTGTTTCCAAATGGTAATGATGGAAGCTCACTGATTGATTTCAAAGAGATTAATAATAATGGAATCAGTAGTGGAATAAATGAAAGTAATGGTGATGGAAGAGTTTGTTTGATTTCAGGAACAGATTCAAAATCTACTATAAGGTCTTTGCAATAATATTTAGCCCAAAAAAGACCGACTAATGTAGCAGGAATTGCAACAAGTAATCCAAATAATATCACAAGACCAATATCAGCTTTAAGAGTAGCCGCAGCGGCTAATGGTCCGGGTGTGGGTGGGACAAACACATGCGTTGCGTATAATCCGGTAGATAAAGCTACGGCAAGAGTAACTAAAGATATTCCCGTTTTTTTTGCAATTGCTTTATTTAACGAGGCAAGGATTACAAACCCTGAGTCGCAGAATACAGGAATAGAAACAATAAATCCGGTAATGCTCATTGCTAAAGGAGAATTTTTATCACCAATTTTTGATAGAACGAAATTGGCGATTGACCTCGCCCCTCCACTCTTTTCTAAAAATGCACCTATAATAGTACCAAATGCAATAACAATTCCAATTCCCGTTAGTATTCCACCAAATCCTTCAGATAACCCTTTTATTACTAATGATGAATCCATTCCACTTAATAGACCCATTACTATTCCTGCAATTATCAAAGCAAGAAATGGATGCAAATTAAACTTTGATACTGCAAGAAGAATGAAAATTACTAAAAGTAAAAGCAATACGATTGTAAACATTATTTTTCTGATTTATTATTAAAAAAATTGCCTTTCATTTTACTACTATTTTCTATTTTTAGTTTTTCGCCAAGGTTATTTGTTTCGAAATCATTTATCGTAACTCCTTCTACATCATCTAATATGATTGATGGACGTAAATCTTTTTCTATGACATCAAATCGGACATTATTCATTGTTATGTTTTTAGCATGTCTAATAAAAACGCCGTAAGCAGGCAACGTTTCCCACATTGTACTTTCAGGATAATGATCAATTAATTCATCTAATTTTTTAGTAGCATCATCTTCGTTTCCACCACCCGGATATTCTACATATATATTGCTTAATGTAACATTCTCAATATAATTATCAGGTATCCCTGTAATTGATGCTCCAATATTGGAAGCTAATTTAGTTGCAATTATATTACTTAGAAACACATTTTTGAAAATTGAAATTCTTGGTTGTTCTGCTTCCGGTGTATGTTTCCTACCGCGATTTCCAAGCCGCAAATAAAATGGAACTTGGACACCCTCAATAACGACATTAGATATAGTTATATTTTCTAATGGACCTCCATCAACTGCTCCAAGTGTAATACCGCTTATACCTCCAGGAGCTCCATAAATTGTAGACTTAACAGATGATGGCTTAATAACAATATTTGATACTGTTATATTTCTAAATCCACCTGTAGATTCTGTACCTAACTTAAAAGCATTACAATGAGAACTGACAACACAATTTGTAATAGTTATATTTTCAGAAACATATGGCGAAGTACTTTTAATAGTTATCCCATCATCATCACTATCACCAAAACAATCTGACATAATTAAATTGCTGCATCCATCAATATCAATCATATCATTATTAG
>Ga0172380_10002117_pt1 | contig 32035 bp, 39 predicted proteins | sample Leawe162metaG_FD_119747 | JGI IMG/M metagenome (GOLD analysis project Ga0172380, IMG submission 119747) | Leachate microbial communities from a municipal landfill in Southern Ontario, Canada - Leachate well 162 metaG | ecosystem: Engineered > Solid waste > Landfill > Unclassified | place... | reverse complement strand
GCGCATCCGCAACGCTGCGGCCGCGCGCCACGACGACGTCCGGATCCCGGCGTCGAAGGTGAAGCGCGCGGTGGCGGAGGTCCTCAAGCAAGAGGGCTTCGTCAAGAACGTGATGGTGTCTGAAGAGGGCGCACGCACGATTCTCAAGGTGGACCTGACGTACGGCGACGACCGCCGTGCGTTGCTGACCGGGATTCGGCGCGTGTCGCGCCCCGGCCTGCGGGTCTACGTCAACCAGCGCGAAATCCCGCGGGTCTTCGGTGGCCTGGGAGTCGCGATCATGAGCACGTCGCAGGGCGTCATGTCGGGTCGCGAGGCCTGGCGGCGCAAGATCGGCGGCGAAGTGCTCTGCTACGTCTGGTAGAGCGGGCAGGTAACAGCATGTCGCGCGTAGGTAAGCTGCCAATTCCCGTCCCCGCCGGCGTCACGGTCTCCGTGGCGGATGGCGTCTGCACGGTCAAGGGGCCGAAGGGCACCCTGGTGCAGGACGTGCACGAGCACATCCGCGTCTCCGTGACGGACAGCGAGGTCGTGGTGACCCGCCCGGACGACCGGCCGGACACCAGGGCGCTGCACGGACTGACCCGCGCCCTGATCGGCAACATGGTCACAGGCGTGACCGCGGGCTTCCGCAAGTCGCTGGAGCTGCAGGGCACGGGATACCGCGCCGCGCTGCAGGGCTCCCACCTGGTGCTGACCGTGGGCTACTCCCACCCCGTGGAGATGCCGCCGCTGGAAGGCGCGGCGTTCACGGTGGAGACCAACACCCTGCTGCACATCGACGGGATCGACAAACAGGTGGTCGGGCAGCAGGCGGCGCTGGTGCGTCGTGTGCGCCCGCCGGAGCCATACCACGGCAAGGGCATCCGCTACCGCGGCGAGCGCGTGAAGCTCAAGGCCGGGAAGGCGAAGGGCAAGTAATGTCCACCAAGCAGACCACCCGCGCCGCCCGCGTCCGCCGGCACACCCGTGTCCGCCGCCGCGTGGCCGGCACCGCGGCGCAGCCGCGCCTCGCCGTGTACCGCTCCAACCAGCACATCTACGCCCAGATCATCGATGACGATGCCGGGCGCACGCTGGCCGCCGCCTCGGACGTAGAGACGGCGCTCCGGGGCGATGGTTCCAAGAGCGACCGGGCGCGCCAGGTAGGCGCGCTGGTCGCCCAGCGAGTGAAGCAGCAGGGGATCACCTCGGTCGTGTTCGACCGCGGCGGGTTCCGCTACGCGGGGCGCGTGCAGGCGCTCGCGGATGCCGCTCGCGAAGAAGGGCTGGTGTTCTAATGGTCTCTCAGCGAGGCGGCGGTCCGGGCGGTCCGGGTCGCGGCGGCCGCGGTGGCGGTCCCGGCGGCCCGGGTGGTCCCGGCGGTCGAGACCAGGGCCGAGGCGGTCCGCGCCGGGATCGGCGTCGTGACGAAGAGGACGCCCCCGAGTTCATCGAGAAGGTCGTCTACATCAACCGTGTCGCCACGGTGGTGAAGGGCGGTCGCCGCTTCTCGTTCACCGCCATCGTCGTTGTCGGTGACGGAGCGGGGCGGGTCGGCTTCGGCATGGGCCGTGCCAACGAGGTTCCCGAGGCGATCCGCAAGGGCGGCGTTATCGCCCGCCGGACGATGTTCAAGGTGACGATGCGCGACACCACCATCTCGCACGACCTCACCACGTCGTTCAAGGCGTCGCGCGTCATCATGCGCCCCGCTGCGCCGGGCACCGGCCTCATCGCCGGAGGCGCGGTGCGCGCCGTGATGGAGGCCGCGGGCATCAGCGACGTGCTGACGAAGACGCACGGCTCCACCAACCCCATCAACGTCGTGCGCGCCACCATCGACGGTCTGCGCCGGCTGCAGGATCCGCGTGCAGCGCGCGAGCGCCGGCTCGCGGTGGCCGCGGCGAACGCGTAGGAACTGAACATGGCGACCACGCTGCGCATTACCTGGGTGAAGTCCGCGATCGGGTACGCGAAGAACCAGAAGGACACGGTGCGCAGGCTGGGGCTGCGCCGGTTGAACCACACGGTGGAGCACCCGGACCGCGCCGACATCCGCGGGATGATTCACAAGGTCGAGCACCTGGTCAAGGTCGAGGAGGTCCGCTAGATGGACCAGCACACTCTCCGGCAGTCCGCCGGGGCGAAGCAGGCGCGCAAGCGTGTCGGCCGCGGCCCGGGGTCCGGCACCGGCACCACCGCAGGGCGCGGCCGCAAGGGCCAGCGCGCGCGTGGCTCCGTCCGCACCGGCTTCGAGGGCGGCCAGATTCCGCTGGTTCGGCGCGTCCCGCACCTGCGCGGCTTCAAGAACTTCACCCGCGTGGAGTTCCAGGCGGTGAACCTGGGCACGCTCGCCGAGCGCTTCCCGGCCGGCTCCACCGTGGACGCGCAGGCGCTGGCCAGCGCGCGCCTGATCGATGACGTGGAGGCGCCGTTCAAGGTCCTCGGTCGCGGCGAGCTCGGGCACGCCCTCACCGTGAAGGCGCCGCGGCTGTCGGATGCGGCGAAGTCCGCGATCACCGCGGCGGGCGGCTCCTTCGAGGAGCTGGCGCCGGCGGATCGCACCCCGCGCGATCGCATCCACCGCCGGAAGGCTGGGAACTAGCCGATGGCCTTCGGGACCACGCAGACGACGAGCGGCCGGCCGCGCCTCCTGCAGGCGGCGATCGACGCGTACCAGCAGCCGGACGTGAGGGCCAAGTTGCTCTTCGCGCTCGGCGCGCTGATCGTGTTCCGCTTCGTCGCTCACGTCCCGGTGCCCGGAGTGAATCCGGAGCAGCTGAAGCAGACGTTCGACTCGAACGCGATCCTCGGCTTCCTCAACATCTTCTCGGGCGGTGCGCTCCAGAACATGTCCGTCGCCGCGCTGGGCGTCTATCCCTACATCACCGCGACCATCGTCATGCAGCTGGCGACGCCGCTGATCCCGCGGCTGCAGGCGCTCTCCCAGGAGGGTGAGGCCGGGCGCGAGCGGTTGCAGATGTACAGCCACTGGATGACCGTCCCGCTGGCCCTGTTCCAGGGCTACGCACAGCTCACGCTGATCTCACAGCTGGGCGGCGTGAGCGCGGTCGGGTTCACCGGCGGACGCGCCCTGCCGACCATCGCCACGCTCTTCTCGCTGGTCGCCGGGACCATGTTCCTGGTGTGGCTGGGGGAGCTGATCTCGGAGCGCGGCATCGGCAACGGCGTGTCGCTGCTGATCCTCGGCGGCATCGTCTCGGGTGTGCCTGCCATGTTCGGGCAGGGCGTGCTGACGGGCGCTCAGGCGCTGGGCGGGATCATCCTGCTGGTGGTGATCGCGGTCGCGGTGGTGTGGCTGATCGTGCTGTTCCAGGAGGCCCAGCGGCGCGTTCCCGTGCAGTACGCGCGATCGCAGTTCCGGGGCGGGCGGTTGTACCGCCAGCAGGGGCAGTCGCATATCCCGCTGCGCGTGAACAGCGCGGGCATGATCCCGCTGATCTTCGCCACCTCCATCATGATCTTCCCGCCGCTGGCCTCGCAGTTCGTCTCGCGCACGGTGGACGTCGGCTGGCTGAAGAGCACCGCGACCTTCTTCGAGGGCATGCTCTCGCCGACGGGGCTGGTGTACTGGGCCGGGACGTTCATCCTGGTGGTCGGATTCACGTTCTTCTACACCATGGTCGTGTTTTCGCAGCAGAACCTGGCGGAGAACCTGCAGCGGCAGGGTGGCTTCATCCCCGGCATCCGGCCGGGCCGCCCGACGCAGGAGTACATCACGCGGGTGCTGGTGCGGATCACGTGGGGCGGCGCGCTGTTCCTCGGCTTCGTCGCCGTGCTGCCGTTCCTCGCGACGCGGCTGACGGACGTGCAGGCGCTGCAGATCAGCGCCGCCGGCCTGCTGATCGTCGTGGGCGTGGTGATCGACACGATGCGCCAGATCGAAGCGCAGATGATGATGCGCAATTACGAGGGGTTCATCTCCTGATGCGACTGATCCTTCTCGGGCTCCCCGGTGTCGGCAAGGGCACGCAGGCGAAGGTGCTCGCCCAGCGCCAGGGGCTGCTCCACATTTCCACCGGCGACATGTTCCGCGAGGCCGCCTCGGCCGGCACGGAGCTGGGCAAGCGCGCGCAGGAGTTCATGTCCGCCGGCGCCCTCGTCCCGGACGAGGTGACTATCGGCATGCTGCTGGAGCGAATCGCGAAGCCGGACGCCGCGAAGGGGCTGATGCTGGACGGCTTCCCGCGCACCATCCCGCAGGCGGAGGCGCTCGACCGTGCGCTCGCCGGGCAGGGCGGGAAGATCGATGCGGTCCTGTACATCCAGGTGCCGGAATCGGAACTGGTCGCTCGGCTGACCGGCCGCTGGTCCTGCGGCAACTGCGGGGCGATCTACCACATGCAGAGCAAGCCCCCGAAGGCCGCCGGCGTGTGCGACGAGTGCGGCGGGGCGCTGAGCCAGCGTGCGGACGACCAGCCGGCCACGGTGAACGCCCGGCTGGAGACGAACCGCACCTGGACCGAGGCGCTGGCGGAGTACTACGGCAAGCAGGGGAAGCTCCGCGCCATCGACGGCACGGGTAGCCCGGACGACATCACGGCACGCCTCGAGGGCGCGCTGGCGATGGTGTCGTAAGGGACCCCGGAGGCGTACAATAGAATGTCTGTCGAGTTGAAGTCGGCTGCCGCCCTGGACGTGATGCGCGAATGCGGGCGCATCAATGCCGAGGTGCGCGCGCTGCTCATCCGGGCGGTGCGCCCCGGCGTCACCGGCATCGAGCTCGACACGCTGGCGAAGCAGGCGATCGCCGACCGGGGAGCGCTGCCCACCTTCGTGGGCTACGCGCCCCGCGGCAAGCCCCCGTACCCGGGGGCGATCTGCTACTCGGTTAACGAGCAACTGGTGCACGGCATCCCGACCGCGCGAGCGCTGAAGGAGGGGGACATCGTCTCGATCGACCTGGGTGTGACCTACAAGGGCTACGTGACCGACGCCGCGGTGACCGTGGCGGTCGGCGCTGTGCCCGAGGGCACGCTTGAGTTGATGAAGGCGACGGAGGAATCGCTCTGGGCTGGCATCGACGCCGCACGGGTGGGCAACCGCCTGGGCGACATTTCGTGCGCCATCGGCGCCTGCGCGAACGGCTACGGCATCGTGCAGGGGTACGGCGGGCACGGCGTGGGGCGCCAGATGCACATGGAGCCGCACATCCCGAACTTCGGGCGTGCCGGCACGGGCATCCGGTTGCAGGCCGGCATGGTGCTGGCGCTGGAGCCGATGTTCGCCATGGGTAACCCGGCCACGGAGGAAACCAGCGACGGGTGGACGGTCGTCATGTCGGACGGACGCCTGTCGGCGCACTTTGAAGAGACGGTGGCAATCACCGGGGATGGCCCGGAGGTCTTGACCCGCATCGCCTAGCGATGCGGGCAGCACCATGGTCAGAGGACGACGGCCATCACGAGGCGGCGGTGCCAGCGGGCCCCGCGAGCCGAAGGAAAAGAAGGAGGTCATCGAGGTAGAAGGGGTGATCCGCGAAGCACGCCCGAACGCCATGTTCGATGTGGAACTGGCGAACGGACATCACGTGCTGGCGGGCATCTCCGGCCGGATGCGCATGAACTACATCCGCATCCTCCTCGGTGACCGCGTGCTGGTGGAGTTGAGCCCGTACGACCTGAGTCGCGGGCGCATCACGTACCGCTTCCGCTAGCGCGGAGCGCGGAAGCGAGCAGGAGAAGACGCCATGAAGGTGTCAGCATCGGTGAAGAAGCGCTGCGACAAGTGCCAGATCATCCGCCGGCATGGTCACGTCCGCGTGATCTGCGAGACGGCCAAGCACAAGCAGCGGCAAGGGTAGGGGCGCACCATGGCACGCATCGCAGGCGTCGACATCCCGAACGACAAGCAGGTCGCGTTCTCGCTGCCCTACATCTACGGCGTCGGTCGCGTGACCGCGCTGAGGGTGTGTCAGCAGACCAACGTCAACCCGGCCACGAAGGCGCGGGACCTGACGGACGACGAGGTGGCGCGGCTGCGCGCCGTCATCGAGGGTGAGCTGGTGGTGGAAGGTGACCTGCGCCGCAACGTGCGCAGCAACATCCAGCGCCTGATCGAGATCAACTGCTACCGCGGTCAGCGGCACCGCCGCGGGCTGCCGGTCCGCGGCCAGCGGACCAAGACGAACGCGCGCACGCGGCGCGGTGTTCGTCGCACGGTGGCCGGCAAGAAGAAGGCCACGAAGTAACAGGCCGCAGCGGGGTCGCGCGGGTGCGCGGCCCACGAGTAGGGACGAATCCGGATGGGTCGAGCACGACAGCAGGCGGCGGCCACGCGAGCACGGCGGCGCGAGCGGAAGAACATTCCGCGCGGGCGCGCGTTCGTAACCTCCACGTTCAACAACACCATCGTCACGATCACGGACCCCAACGGGAACGTGCTCGCCTGGGGATCCGGCGGCGTCGTCGGCTTCAAGGGCTCCCGCAAGAGCACGCCGTACGCGGCGCAGCTCTCCGCGGAGAAGGCCGCACAGGTGGCGATGGAAAACGGCATGCGCGAGGTGGACGTCTCCGTGAAGGGGCCCGGCCCCGGCCGGGAGGCCGCCGTGCGCGCGCTGTCCTCGGCCGGTCTGCGCGTGACCGCCATCCGAGACGTCACCCCCATCCCGCACAACGGCTGCCGCTCTCGCCGGCGCCCCCGGAACTAGGAGGACAGATGGCACGCTACATCGGTCCGAAGTGTCGAAAGTGCCGCCGCTACGGGGTCTCCCTGTGCGGCTCCGCGAAGTGCGCGATCATCCGCCGGCCCAACCCGCCGGGACCGCGCGCTCTGCGCCGCCGCAAGATCTCCGATCGCGGCCAGCAGCTCATCGAGAAGCAGAAGGTGCGCTTCGCGTACGGCATCATGGAGACGCAGTTCCAGCGCTACTACGAGCGCGCGGCGAACCGTCCCGGCGTCACCGGCAACAACCTTATGCAGCAGCTGGAAGAGCGGCTGGACAACGTGGTGTTCCGCGCCGGCTTCGGCCGCACGCGGGCGCAGGCGCGCCAGCTGGTCAATCACGGCCTGATCGCCGTGGACGGCCGGAAGCTCTCCATTCCCAGCGCGCGCGTGCGCATCGGCCAGGAGATCAGCCTCACCGATCGCGGCAAGCGCAGCGAGTACGGGAAGATCCTGGTGGAGGAGATCCGCAGCCGGGACGTGCCGGGGTGGCTGGAGATCGACCGCGCCGCGCTGAAGGCGCGCGTGGCCACGGCGCCCGGCCCCGGTGACTGGGAGCCGCATTTCAACCCGAACGCCGTCGTCGAGTACTACTCACGATAGCGTTCGCACCGGAACACACTCGTCGATCCCCGGAATGGGATCACCAGACGAGGGGGGTGACTTTGACCGATCTACTGTTGCCTGAGATCCGCGTCGAGGCCGAGGAGACGGACTACGTCCACCTCGTCGCGGAGCCGCTCGAACCGGGCTTTGGCACCACGCTGGGCAACGCGCTGCGGCGCGTGTTGCTGTCCTCGCTCCCCGGCGCCGCGATCACGTCCGTCCGCATCGAGGGCGTGGAGCACGAGTTCTCCACCGTCCCGGGGATGAAGGAAGACGTCACCGAGTTCCTCCTCAACCTGAAGGAAGTGCGCCTCCGCGCCTTCGCAGACCGCCCCGCGCGCCTCTTCCTGGAGGTCTCGGGCGACGGCGAGATCACGGCCGGGCAGATCCAGGCCACGGCCGACTACGAGATCGTGAACCCGGATCAGCACCTCGCCACGCTGGACGGCAAGGACGCCTCGCTCATCGTCGACCTCAACGTCGAGAGCGGCCGCGGCTACCTGCCCGCCACCGTGTCGGAGGGGCTGCCGATCGGCGTGATCCCCGTGGACGCGCTGTTCACCCCGGTGCGCCGCGTGAACTACCGCGTCTCAAACACGCGCGTCGGCCAGGCCACCAACTACGACCGGTTGGACCTCGAGGTGTGGACGGACGGCACGGTGGACGGGGAGACCGCAGTCTCGCTCGCCGCAGAGCTCGTCCGCGAGCAGATGTACCCGTTCCAGCTCCTCGGCCGCCCGGAAGCGGCGGAGGAGCCGGTGCGTGCCGCAGAGGTGGCGCCGTTCGAGGGCTATGACATGCCCATCGAGCAGCTGGATCTCTCCGTGCGTGCGTACAACTGCCTGAAGCGCTCCGGCCTGATGACCGTCGGCGCCGTGCTGGAGAAGTCGGAAGAGGAGCTCCTCGCACTCCGCAACTTCGGCGAGAAGTCCTACTTCGAACTCAAGGAGAAGCTGGTGAACTCCGGGTTCCCGGCGCCGCGCGTGGAATCGCGCCGCGCCGCGGGCGAGCCCGAGCCCGCACCGGCCGCGGCGCCCGCCGCTTCCCTGCGCGAAGACACGGAGGTGGGCGCGCTGGGCGCCGCTCTGATGGAAGCGCTCAAGGAAGCCGGGCGGGACAAGGAATAGGGAGAGTCCGCCGATGCGACACGCGAAGGCTGGCCGCCGCTTTGACATGCCGACCTCCCAGAGGTTGCATATGTTCCGCACGATCACGCAGGCCGTGATCCGTGATGGCGGCGTCCACACCACGCAGGCCCGGGCCAAGGAAGTGCAGCCGATGGTCGATCGCATGATCACCCTCGGCAAGGCAAACACCGTGCACGCCCGCCGGCAGGCGTTCACCGTGCTCAACGACCTGCACCTGGTGAAGCGCCTGTTCGACGACCTGGCGCCGAAGTACGCCGAGCGGCCCGGCGGGTACACGCGGGTCATCAAGCTCGGGCAGCGCAAGGGCGATGCCTCGCTGGTCGCGCGGCTGGAGCTCGTCTAGCCGCCGGGCTGGAGCTCGGGATGAACGAGGAGCGGCGGCGGATCGCCCTGCTCCTGGAGTACGACGGGACGGCGTTCGCGGGCAGCCAGTGGCAGCCCCACGAGCGGACCGTGCAGGAGGTGCTGGAGGCGGCCCGGCGGGAGTTCACCGGCGAGCGCGCCGAGGCGGGGAACCGCATCGGGTTCGCCGGGCGCACGGATTCCGGCGTGCACGCATGGGGTCAGGTGGCGGCGCTGAGCACGCAGGCTCGGCACAGCCCCGCCACCTGGCGCGATGCGCTCAACCACTTCCTCCCGGAGGACGTGGCGGTGCGCGCGGCGGCGGCGGTCGCGGTCACGTTCGACCCTCGGCGGGACGCCGAGGCGCGGCGGTACCGCTACCGGATCGAGGACGGCCGGGGACGGTCGCCGCTGACGCGGCGGCAGGCCTGGCAGGTGGAGCGTCCACTGGACATCTCCGCCATGGCAGAGGCGATGGCGCTGCTGCCGACCGTGGAGCGGGACTGGGCGGCCTTTGGTGGCCCTGTCCCGGAGCACTACTCGACGGTGCGGACGCTGCTGCACGCGAGCGTGGAGCGAGGCGAGCCGGCGGGCGGGTGGTGGTCCGGCATCACGGTGGAGATGGAGGCCGATGGCTTCCTCCCCCACCAGGTGCGGCGGACGATCGGAGCGCTGGAGCGCGTGGGATCGGGACGGCTCGACCCGCACGCGTTCGCGGCGTTGGTGGACGGACCCCCGGCGAGTGCCGGGCCGGCCGCGCCACCGCAGGGGCTGACACTGGTCGCGGTGCGGTATCCGCCCGGGACGGTCGACTGGAACCGGGAGACCGAACCCGGCGATTGGGACGAGAGATGACGACGAAGACCTTCCGCCTGAGTGGCAACAACCTGGACCGCCGATGGCACGTCATCGACGCGTCCGGCCGGCCGCTGGGTCGCATCGCCAGCGAGGCGGCGCAGATCCTCCTGGGCAAGCACAAGCCGACGTACGAGCCGCACCTGGCGATGGGTGACTACGTCGTCATCGTCAACGCGGCGCTGGTGGAGCTGACCGGCGAGAAGACGCGCCAGAAGGTGTACTACCGGCACTCGGGCTACCCGGGCGGGCTCAAGGAGCGCTCCTACATCGACCAGATGGCTCGCGACCCCGGGCGCGTGGTGGAGAAGGCGATCAAGGGCATGCTCCCCCACAACGTGCGCGGCCGCGAGCTGTTCCGGCACCTGAAGGTGTACTCGGGTGCCGAGCACCCGCACGAGGCGCAGCTGCGCGCCGGCACGGGCGACCGCGCCCGCAAGACCGCGGCGAAGGCTGCCGCGCAGAACGACGCTGGGGAGTAACCGATGACGAGCGAGCACTACCACTACGGACTGGGCCGGCGGAAGAGCGCCGTTGCGCGCGTCCGCCTCTACCCCGGTAACGGCAACGTGATCATCAACGGCAAGCCGTTCGAGACCGTCATCCCGCGCGGCTCCTCGCGCCAGGAGATGCTTCGTCCCCTCGCCGTCACGGAGCGCCTGAACGCGTTCAACGTGCAGGTGAAGGTCGAGGGCGGCGGCATCGAGGGCTGGGCCGGCGCGATTCGCCACGGCATCGCCCGCGCGCTGGTGGTCGCGGACGAGGGCAACCGCCGCACGCTCCGCCAGTTCGGCCTGCTCACGCGTGACCCGCGCGTGAAGGAGCGCAAGAAGCCCGGTCTGAAGCGCGCGCGCAAGGCGCCTCAGTTCACTAAGCGCTAGTCGCTCCGGGCGATCGGGAACAATCAGCGACGGCCCCGCGATACGCGGGGCCGTCCTGTGTCAGAATCCAGGCGATGGACACGATTCTCTTCGACCTGGACGACACCCTGACGGACGCGAACGGCTTCGCGTCCGGTGTGCTCACCGCGGCCGCCGCGCGCCACGGCTTCGTGCTCGATCCCGCCGCGGTGGGCGCGCACCCCGGCGCGCCGTACGTGCCCCTGCTCTGCGCCGAGCTGGGCGTGGATCGGCCGATCGCCGAGGCGATCTACGCGGACTACGTCGCACGGTACCGGGACGAGATGTCCGCCGATCTGCACGAGCGCCCCGGCGCGGGCGAGGTGCTGCGGGTGATCGCGGCACGCGGCGCGCGGCTCGCGCTGGTGACGAACAAGCTCGAGGTACTCGCCCGCGAGATACTCCAGCAGTTCGGGTGGGCGTCGCTGTTCAGTGCGGTCATCGGTCAGGACACGTGCGCGTACCACAAGCCGCAGCCCCAGATCATCCACTTCGCGCTGGACGCCCTCGGCGGCCGCGTCGAGGATGCCACGTTCGTCGGTGACACACCGCCGGACATGCAGTGCGGGCGCGAGGCAGGGGTCCCGAGGGTGATCGGGCTCCTCGGGACGACCGCCGCCGCTGCGCTGACCGAGGCGGGAGCGACGCGAATCGCGCGCGACCTGGCGGAGGTACGGCGACTCCTCGCGCCGGAGACGGTGCTCTAGCCGCGGCTCCTACGGAGGTTGGTGACACCGAGTGGTGCCCTCGGTGCAGGCGTTGGGCGGCCCATCCCTGCGCCTCCCGGCGCGGGAGGGGTTGAGCACGAAGGGGCGCAGCCCCTTCGTGAAACGCGGCCAACCGAAACGCGTCTGTTTGCGCTCCCCGCGGGGGGCTGCTCCTCGCCGACAGCTCGGCGGAAGTGTCTACAACGTCCGTGGGAGAGTGGCCGCTAGCCCTCGGACATGCGCGACTTGAGGGTCTCCAGCACCTCGATCGGCAACGGGTCGATGCCCTGCAGCATCGCCATGTAGTACGAGGTCCACGAGGCGAGGGACGTTGCGCGGACGATCGCCTCCAGGGGCGTGTCGCCACCCGCGTCCAGCACGTGCACCCGGGCCCCGGACTCCGTCATCAGGCGCTCGGTCTCCGTCACGCGCCGCCGGTCGCGCGGATGCACCGCGGGGGCGTCGAGGATGATCGGGACGAGGGCGTGGGGCATGCCGGCGGGGCTCCCCAGCGCCTGCAGGGTGTTGTGGTTGAACTCCGGGAGCGCCGCGCTGAACGCCCACTGCTTCGCGTTCTCGCTGACCTCCGAGGCGAAGCGTCGAGCGGCGACCTCCAGGAAGTCCGCGCCAATCACCACCGGGAGGCGCTTGCCGACCGCGATCGCCAGTGCCTTCGCCTCGTTCATCGGCGCGGCCAGGCCGTACCGCTCCGTCGCCTCGCCGAGGGCGGCGATGGCGCCCTCCACCTCTGCGTCGCTGACATCGATGGCGCCGAGGCGGGTGAGGAGGCCGAGGATCGTGAAGAGGCCGAAGCCGAGCGCCGTGCGTGGCGGGCCGCCCCATGCGTAGGAGATCAGCGGCACGCCGCGCTCATTCGCGATCGTCGCCAGGCGGCCGCCGGTGGTGAGAGCGATCCGCATGCCGGGCGTGGACAGGGTCGACTCGAAGGCGGTGAGCGTCTCCTCGGTGTTGCCGGAGAAGGAGCACCCCACGACCAGGGCGTGCTCGTCCAGCGCCGGGACCTGGTAGTGGCGCAGCACCTCCACAGGCACGCGTCCGTGCAGCCGCGCGAGGGTCGCGACGATGTCCGCGCCGATCGCGGATCCGCCGACGCCCAGCAACACGACGCGCGAGGGCGTGTGGAACATGGCGGGCAGCGCGCATGACCGGCCCAGCGCCCACGCCTCGCGGGACTGTGCCGGCAGGCGCTCGAGCAGCTCATGGAAGGCCGAGGGATCGCAACGCGCGATCACCTGTGGGGACTCCAGGATGGGATGGTCGCCGCCGCTCCAGGCCGTGGTCATAGGGTCACTCCCGCGATCTCCTGGCCGGCGGTCAGCGCCTCGTGCACCAGGTCGGTGGTCGGCATCTCGGCGTAGATCCGGAGCAATGGCTCCGTCCCGGAGAAGCGCATGAGCAGCCACCAGCCGCCCTCCAGGTGGAAGCGGTAGCCGTCCACCTCGTCGCGCGACTCCACGCGGAGCCCGGCGATCTCCGCCGGGGCGCTCGCCTGCACGCGCGCCTCGATGGCGTCACGCTCCTCGGTGCGCACGGTGATGTCCACGCGGTCGTACTGGTGCGGACCCACGCGCTCGTAGAGCTCGGCCAGCAGCTCGGAGGGACGCTTCCCCGACTTCGCCATGAAGTCGAGGATGCACAGCGCCGAGAGCAGGCCGTCGCGCTCGGGGACATGCCCGCGGAAGGCGTAGCCTCCGGACTCCTCGCCCGCGATCATGCCGTCGGACTCCATCATCTTCGGGCCCAGGAACTTGAACCCCACCGGCGTCTCGAACACCGGGCAGCCGTACAGCTCGCCGAGGCGATCGACCATCTTCGTCATCGTCACGGAGCGCACGATCGGTCCGCGCTCGCCGCGCACCTCCAGGAAGTAGTAGACGAGGAGCGCGAACGTCTGGAGCTGGGTGATGAAGCGCCCGTGCTCATCGATCAGTCCGAAGCGATCGCCATCGCCGTCTGTCGCGAGGCCCACGTCGTACCCGTCGCCGGCGATCAGCGCCATCGCCTCGGCCAGGTTCGGCGCGATCGGCTCGGGAGCGCGAATGCCGGGGAACGAAGGGTTCCGCTCGCCATGGATCTCGTGCACCGACGTGACGCCGTCCGCCAGCGTGCGGGCGATCCAGCCCTGTGCGGCGCCGAACATCGAGTCGATGAGGACGTGGAAGCCGGCCGCGCGGATCTGATCGATGTCGACGAACGCGCTGATCGCCTTGAGGTACGCGTTGCGGATGTCGATGCGCTCCACGGCGCCCTGTGCCTCGGCCTCGGCCAGCGGGCTGTATGCAACGCGGGCGCTCGCGGCGATCGCCGGGATCGCGTTCTCGATCGCGGTGGTGACCTCGGGCGGCGCGGATCCGCCGAACCACGGCTTCACCTTGAAGCCGTTCCACCGCGCGGGGTTGTGGCTGGCGGTGATCATCACGCCGCCGCCGGCGCGGCGCTCACGCACCGCGAAGGAGAGCGCGGGCGTGGGAAGGAACGAGGACGAGAGCGCGACCTTGATGTCGTTGGCGGCCATCACCTCCGCGACGGCGCCGGCGAACGACCCGGAGAGGAACCGCGTGTCGTACCCGACCACGACGCCGTTCGCCGCCTGCCGGTCGCGCTTCAGCCACTCCGCGGTGGCCTGCGCGACCAGTCGCACGTTCTCGAACGTGAAGTCGTCCGCGATCACGGCGCGCCAACCGTCCGTGCCGAAGCGGATGTCCGTCACGGCTCTGCTCCCGCGGCGATCGCTGTCGCCGGCTCCACGGACGCCCCCACGAGGCGCGCGCCCGGTGCGATGGTGGCGTCGTGCGCGATCACGGAGTCGGTCACCTCGGCACCGGCGCCGATGATCGCGCCGGTCGCGATCGTGGAGCCGCGGACGCTGGCGCCTGCCTCGACCGTCACGCCGTCCCAGAGCACGCTGGCGGTCACCAGCGCCCCGTCGGCGACGCGTGACCCGCCGCCGATCACGGCCGGGCCCTGGATGCGCGCGCCGGGCGCGATCGACGCGCCGTCGCCCACCAGCACGCCGTCCGCCGGCGGCGGCGAGGGCAGCCGCGCCGGCACCGCCCCCCGCACGAGGTCGAGGTTCACGCGCAGCAGCGATGCCGGATTGCCGACGTCCGCCCAGTAGCCCGCATGCGAGTAGCCGTATACGGGACGCCCCTGCTCGCAGACGCGGGGGAAGAGCTCGTCCTCCACGCGGTTGAAGCGGGTGGGGTCCATGTCCGCCAGCAGCGAGGGCTCGAACAGCCACGACCCGGAGTTCACCAAGCGTGAGGGCGCCTGATCGCGCGGGGGCTTCTCCACGAACCGGCGGATGCGGCCCGTTCCGTCCATGTCGGCGACGCCGAAGGGCGACGGGTCGTCCACCTCGAAGAGCGAGATCGACAACTCGGCGCCTCGCGCGCGGTGGGCCGCGAGCATGGCGGTGAGGTCGAGGTCGGTGACGATGTCTCCGTTGCAGACGAGGAAGGTCTCAGTCCAGCCCCCCGCGATCATCGCGATGGCGCCGCCGGAGCCCAGCGGGGTGTCCTCGTACGCATATTCGAGCGCCAGGCCGAGGCGCTCGCCGCGTCCGAACGACTGCTGGATGGCCTCGGCGCGGTGAGTCAGCGCGAGCGTGATCTGGTCGAACCCGTGGCTGCGCAGGTGCAGCAGTAGGTGGTCGAGGAGGGGACGGTTCAGCAGGGGAACGAGGGGCTTCGGCGTCCGCCACGTGAGCGGGCGCATCCGCGTACCCTCGCCGCCAGCCAGCACGATCGCGCGCATGGGTCGATCCTACGCGGGCTTCTCGCGCCCGTCCAAGCGACGGGCACGAGGGCCGTACGCGGGGTTCGATCCGGCCTAGCGCAGGCCGGCTGAGGCGCGGAGGGCGTCCACTACGTCCAGGCGCTCCCAGGGGAGGTCCAGGTCGTCCCGGCCGAAGTGCCCGTAGGAGGCGGTCTGCAGGTAGATCGGCCGCCGCAGGTCGAAGCGCTTCACGATTGCCGCCGGGCGCATGTCGAAGTGCTGCTGGATCAGCCGCCCGAGCTCCTGCTCGTCGATCTTCGCGGTGCCGAACGTCTCGAAGGCGATCGAGGTGGGGTGCGCGACGCCGATGGCGTACGAGACCTGCACCTCGAAGCGGTCGGCGAGGCCGGCCGCGACCACGTTCTTCGCCAGGTGACGCGCGGCGTAGGCGGCCGAGCGGTCCACCTTCGAGGGGTCCTTCCCGCTGAACGCGCCGCCGCCGTGGCGCGCCACGCCGCCGTACGTGTCCACGATGATCTTGCGCCCGGTGAGGCCCGCGTCGCCCATCGGCCCGCCGACGACGAAGCGGCCGGTGGGGTTCACGTAGATGCGAGTCGCCTCGTCCATCAGCTCCGGGGGGCAGACGGGGCGGATCACCAGTTCCTCGATCTGGCGGCGGAGGGTCTCCTCGTCGACGTCGGGGTCGTGCTGGGTGGCGATGACCACCGCCTCCAGGCGGCGCGGGACGCCGTAGGCGTACTCCACCGTCACCTGCGACTTGCCGTCTGGCCGCAGCCACTTCAGCCCGTGGCTCTTGCGCACCTCCGCGAGGCGGCGTGTCAGGCGATGCGCCAGCGAGATGGTGAGCGGCATGTACTCGGGCGTCTCGTTGCACGCGAAGCCGATCATCATGCCCTGGTCGCCTGCGCCCGCCAGGTCGAACTCCTCGACCTCTCCGGAGGACTCCCGCGCCTCGAGCGCGCGGTCCACCCCCTGGGCGATGTCCGGCGACTGGCCCTTCAGCGACACGAGCACGCCGCAGCTCGCCGCGTCGAACCCCATGTCGCTGCTGTTGTAGCCGATGTCAGCGACGGTCTTGCGGACGATCTCCTCGAGGTTGACGTACGACTCGGTCGTCACCTCCCCGAAGATCCAGATGGAGCCGGTGGTCGTCGCGGTCTCGCACGCCACGCGGGAGTTGGGGTCCGCGGCGAGCATGGCGTCCAGAACGGCGTCCGAGATCTGATCGCACAGCTTGTCGGGGTGGCCTTCAGTCACGGACTCGCTGGTGAACATCAGCGAGGGGTTGCTCATGAACGAGGTGCTCAATCGATCCTCCAACGGTTCGGCCTGGTGCCCGGTGCCCTGCGTGCTGCTCGATACCTGCTCGGTGCCTACTCGGTGCCCAGCTCCCACGAGTTCAGGTACCGCTCTTGTTCCTCGGTCAGCGTGTCGATGCGCACGCCCATCGCGTCCAGCTTCAGCCGCGCGATCTCGTCGTCGATCACGCGCGGGACGTCGTACACAGCGTTGCTGAGCGAGGCGTGGTTCTGCACCATGTACTCGGCGCACAGCGCCTGGTTGGCGAACGACATGTCCATCACGGAGGCGGGGTGCCCCTCGGCGGCGCCGAGGTTCACCAGCCGGCCTTCGGCCAGCACCACCAGCGCGCGCCCGTCGGTCAGCCGGTACTCTTCCACGAACGGGCGCAGGCCGCGCCTGCTCTCGGACATCTCCGCCAGGACCTTCAGGTTGATCTCGGCGTCGAAGTGGCCGGAGTTCGCCATCACGGCGCCGCTCTTCATCACCTCGAAGGACGGGCGGTCCAGGACGTTCACGTCGCCGGTGACGGTGACGAAGATGTCGCCGATCGGCGCGGCCTGGGCGATGGGCATGACCTGGAAGCCGTCCATCACGGCCTCCAGCCCGCGCAGCGGGTCCACCTCGGTCACGATCACCTGTGCGCCGAGGCCACGAGCGCGCATCGCGACGCCCTTGCCGCACCAGCCGTAGCCGCAGACGACGAAGTTCTTGCCCGCGAGCAGGATGTTGGTCGCGCGCGTGATGCCGTCCAGCGTGGACTGGCCGGTGCCGTAGCGGTTGTCGAAGAAGTGCTTGGTGTTCGCCTCGTTGACGGCGATGATCGGGTACGCCAGCTGGCCCTGTGCGGCGAGCGCCTTCAGGCGGATCACGCCCGTCGTCGTCTCCTCGGTACCGCCGACGATGTCCGAGAGCAGGTCACGCCGGGTCTTGTGGATCAGGGCAACCACGTCAGCGCCGTCGTCCATCGTGATCTGCGGGCGGTGGAGGACGGCGGCTTCCAGGTGCTGGTTGTAGATGGCGGTCGTCTCGCCCTTGATGGCGAACGTCGGGATGCCGTACTCCACCATCAGCGCCGCGGCCACCTCGTCCTGCGTGGACAGCGGGTTCGAGGCGGTGAGACGGATGTCCGCACCCCCGTCGCGCAGCGCCAGCATCAGGTTCGCCGTCTCGCTGGTGACGTGCAGACACGCCGTCACGCGGATCCCCTTCAGCGGCTGCTCTTTCGCGAAGCGTTCGCGGATCTGCCGGATCACCGGCATCTCGCGGGCCGCCCATTCGATGCGCGCCACGCCCTCGCGCGCGAGTGCGGCGTTCTTGATGTCGCCGCCGTGTCTCGTCGTCATCCTCGGTCCTCTCCGAGCCCGCCCGCGGCGTGCTCCCATGCGTCTACGGCCTCGATCTCCGGGCCGTAGGCCGCGCCGCGAGCGCGTGCCCGGCGGCGCCGAAGCGCCGGCCCGATCCCCAGCAAGTCCCGTCGTTCCAGCCGCGCCTCGATCACCGGTGCGCCCGGCTGGTAGCCCAGTCGCGTGTACGCCGCCAGCGCCGGCGTGTTCCCCGGGTCCACGGTGAGCGCCACCTCGGCGCACCCGCGCTCCAGGAGCTCGTGCGTCACCGCCGAGGTGACCCGTGTCGCCAGTCCCAGGCCGCGGTACGCGGCGTCCGTGAAGACGTTGCCGACGATGGCGATCCCCTGGTTCGGCGCGACGATGTGCGTCCCGGCCACCGAGACCAGGCGGTCGCCATCGAACATCCCGTAGTACACGGCGCGCTCGACGGTGTCGGAGGTGTAGTGGCTCGGCCCGCCCTCCGTCGCGTACAGCGCGTTGATCCTCGATGCGTCACGTCCGCGCAGCCGGCGCACGCTGGCCTCCACCGGGCGGAAGGTCGCGGCGGAGATCGACATCCGCATCATGCTCAACGTGTCCCGCACGTGGTAGGCCTCGCGCAGCACCGGCATGTGCTCGGGCGACGCGGTCGACAGGTACGAGCGACGCGCACCCGGGTGCAGCGAGACGATCGCGGCCACGCCGGCGGGTGCGCCCACCGTGACGGTGGTGGCCCCCAGCGCGCCCGCGTGCATGACGATCCCGGTGCCCTGCCGGCCCTCGGCGACCCAGAACGAGGCCCACTCGAAGAGTCCCCACTCCAGGTGTCCCAGGGCGTACGCGGAGAAGGGGCGATCGTTCGCCAGCCAGCGCTCCAGCTCGCGCCAGTCGCGAGACTGGCGGACCAGGTACTCGGGGCTGGCAGCGTGCGGGCCGGACGCGTGGCGCGGCAGAGTGTCGGTCACCGGCGGCCCAGTCCGTTCTCCCTCACCGGGCCGCCATGCTCCATCCGGGGCGGCCCGCGTGATGCCACATCGTAACCGCTGGCGTCGTAAGAAACCCGTTCACGCGCCTCACCGGGTCCCTCGTGCGCAGACGAGTCCGAGGCTCCGCGGGCCTGCGCGCCACGCCCGCAGTGCGCTCACACGATCGAGTCACCCTTCGCCCGATTGCAGGGCCCGCACAGGATCTGGATGTTGTCCGCCACGTTGCTCCCGCCGCGCGAGAACGGGATGACGTGGTCGAACTGGAGCTCGTGCTCGGAACCGCAGCGCACGCACCGTCCCTCGTCACGCTGCCAGACGGCCGCCCGCGTTTCGTCAGCGATTCGTTCGCGGCGGCCGCGCTCGGCGTCCTCCTCGGCGGCACGGATCTTGCGCAGCCGGTCGAGCCGCGCATCCTGCCGGCGCTCACGGTCCCACGCGAGGAGCGCCACCGCCTCGGCGTCCATGCCATCCTCGGCCCAGTAGAACGTCCCGCCGAGGCTCCACAGGCGGCGCGCGCCGTCCTGACCGACCGTGACCGGCGCGGTGGCACGCTTCGCCTGCTCCCACGCCTCACGGCCCAGGATGAAGCGGTCCGTGCGGCCGAACCACAGCCAGACTTCCTTCAGGGCCCCGAACAGACCCCGGCGCTCCTCCACCCGGATGCTGGCGCGCTGCAGGCTCACCGTCGCGCACGTCCGCCGCAGGCCGGGCTAGGGGGCGGCCCGGCGATCCCGGCCGAACGGGTCGCCGGCCAGCGACTCCGTGTGCAGGACGCAGCGCCACGATTCCGCCTCCCGGCGCCACACGGAGGTCTCGAACGCATCCAGTGCGACGGGGGCCCCATCCACCGTGAGCTCCTCGTGCACGCGATACGCGACGATCGAGGTGTCCGCATCCACGTCGAGGAACTGCGGGTCATCGATCGCGTACTCGATCAGGCGCCAGGTCGCGGTGGCGAGCATCTGTGAGAGGATGGCGGGCGTGATCAGGCCGGTGCCGGAGGCCCCCGCCACAATGCACTCCGGCGCCGTCAGCCGCGCTCCAGCCTCGCCGTCCCCGGACCGCATCGCATCCCAGTACGTCCGCTCCAGCGCCATGATCTCGTCCGCGTGCACCGATGCCATCGCCACGCCCTTCGCTGTCCCGCTCGCGTGTCGGGGAGCACCGTAGCATGAAGCGAACGGATGTTCCACGGTGAGCGGCCGTGATGGGCGGCGTTCCTCGCGACAGGGGGGCGCATCCGCTAGCATCCGAGTGTGCCTACACCAATCGACCCGTTCACCGCGATCGCGCCCTTCTACGACCTCGATTTCGAGGACTACTACGACGACGTGTCGTTCTACCAGAGCCTCGCCGAGTACCACGGGGACACCGTGCTGGAGCTCGGATGCGGCACCGGCCGCGTCGCTGTCCCCCTCGCGCAGTCGGGCGTGCGTGTCACCGGCGTGGACATCAACGCGGCGATGCTGGCGATCGCGAAGCAGCGCATGGGCGCCCGCCGGGGGCTGACGCTCCGCCGCGGCGACATGACGAAGTTGGACCTGAAGCGGACCTTCGCGCTCGTCACGGTGCCCCTCGGCGGCGTCCAGCACCTCGCCAGCGTGGAGGCGTTCGCGGATGCGATTGCCACCATCGCCCGCCACCTCGCGCCGGGCGGCGTGGCCGTCGTGGACATCGAGGCCCCGCACCGCGACGACTGGGACCCGACGCCGCAGCCGCTGGTGGAGCACTGGACCAAGCCCTGGCCGGGCGGCGGGCTGGTGACGAAGCTGGTCTCCGTGGAGTCCCGGCCCTCCGAGAGCATGAAGGACATCACGTGGCACTTCGACGTCGCGTCGCGCACCGGCACGCTGCGCCGGGTGACCACGGCGTTCACGTTCCGCACGATCACCCTGCCGGAGGTGACGCTGGCGGGCCGCCTCGCGGGGCTGCGCACCGTGGCCACGTTCGGCGACTACGAGTTCACACCCTTCGGCGACTTCTCGGAGCGCATGATCGTGCTCCTCCAGCATGCCGGCGAGCCCTTGCCGCCGTACTCGACGCCGCCGTACTCGACGATGGCCGACGTCGACGCCGGGTGACCGCGGCATGATCGCGCTGGACGCGATGGGCGGCGACCTGGGGCCGCGCGAGACCGTGGGCGGCGCGCTGATCGCCGCCGCGGAGGGCATCGAGGTCACGCTGGTCGGTGACGAGGCCACGCTGCGCGCGGAGCTGACGCGCCGCAACGCGAACCCGCCGACCCTGCACATCCGCCACGCTTCGGATGTGGTGGCCATGGGCGATCACGCCGCGAAGGAAGCCCGTCGCGCGCGCGAGACGTCGATGTACGTCGGCACCGGGATGGTCCGGCACCACGAGGCCGACGCCTTCGTCACCATCGGCAACACGGGCGCGGCCATGGCCACGGGCCTCGTCGTCCTGGGCCGCCTGCACGGCGTGGAGCGCCCGGCGCTGAGTGCGGTGTTGCCAGGTCAGGGCGGCCCGGTGATGCTGCTGGATGTCGGCGCGAATGCTGACGCCCGCTCGTCGCACCTCGTCCAGTTCGCGCACCTCGGCGCGGCGTACATGCGATCCGTGCACGACATCCAGCAGCCGCGCGTCGCGATCCTCTCGATCGGTGAGGAGCCGTCGAAGGGGTCGATGCTCGTCGTGGAGGCGCACCAGGCGCTGGCCGCAGAGCCGGGCCTGCGCTTCATCGGCAACCTGGAGAGCCGCGACATCCTCTCCGGCCACGCCGATGTGATCGTCACGGACGGCTTCACCGGCAACGTGGTCCTGAAGCTCGCCGAGGGCCTCGTGCAGCTGCTGTTCGATGAAATGCGTGCGGCGGCGCGCTCCTCGTGGCGATCGAAGATCGGGGGCGCGCTGCTCCTCCCCGCCCTGCGCGGCGTGAGGGCGCGCCTGGATTACCGGCGCTACGGGGCGGTGCCGCTGCTGGGCGTGGATGGCGCGGTCTTCGTGGGCCACGGGCGCAGCGATGAGGCCGCGGTGGCCAGCGCCGTCCGCTCGGCGCACCACGCGGTCGAGCAGGGGATGATGACTGCGCTCCGCGCCGCGATCGCGGAGGGTCGTGCGCCGCGTGGTGAGGTCAGTTCGCCCGCGCCCGAGGCTCCCACCGGTGACGCGGGCGCCGAAGATGCCCGTGCCGGTGGTCCCGGCGCGTGATCTAGCGGGTCTCCCCGGGCACCGGCAGGGGAGACAGCGCGCCCACCGTGGAGGGGTCCGCGCCCACGCCGCCCGCTGCAGGGGCGAATCGCCACCACAATCGCATGGCGTCGCGCAGCGCCACGATCTGCTCCTCGGCGCTGCGCCCCGAGACGCATTCCGCGAGGTGACTGTCCAGCACCACGGCGCCGACCGTGTCGATGCTGGAGCGCACCGCCATCAGCTGGGTGACCACGTCCTCGCAGGAGCGCTGGTCGTCCAGCATGCGGGCAATGCCGCGCACCTGGCCCTCGATGCGGCGCAGGCGGGCGATCAGCTGGTCGTTGGCGTTGGCCATGGCGCACCTCGTCTCCGCCGGCCCGGGGAGGGCGGGGGAGCGGTTGACATACCCGGTAGGGGTATATACGATGTTACCCGTCCCGCAGATCCGGTGTCAACGGCTCGAAAGCCACCGCCCGGCACCCGGCCATGCGCTCGCCACCACGGCGTGGGCAGTCTGCGGAGACTATGGACGGTCGAGCAAGCATCAAGCATGCAGAGATGCGCGTCGCGACGGGCGCGCCCGCGCAGAGAGCGCGTAGAGGGAAGGAACGGCAGCATGGCTCACCCCACGGACACCTCGGACGCCACGTTCGAGCAGGACGTGCTCAAGAGCGACCAGCCGGTGCTGGTGGACTTCTGGGCTCCCTGGTGTGGTCCCTGCCGCATGGTGGCCCCGGTGGTGGAGGAACTCTCCAGCGACTACGACGGTCGCGTGAAGTTCGTGAAGCTGAACACCGACGAGAACCCCGCGGTCTCCGGCAAGTACGGCATCCGCTCGATCCCGACGCTGCTCATCTTCAAGGGCGGCCAGGCGGTTGGGCAGGTCGTCGGCTTCCGCCCGAAGAGCGACCTGGCGAAGCACCTCGAGGCCGCCCTGGCGTAGCCTCGGGCTGCGCAGCCTCGGGGTCGGAGCGCACTCGATCGGGATGCCCGGGATGCCCGGCCATGCCCAGGGATGCACAGACGGGGCGGCCCTAAGGCCGCCCCGTGTTGCGTCTCCGGCACCCCGCAGCGCGCTAGCCGCCGCCCAGGGGGATGGTCCGCGGGCCGGGCGGATCGTCGTCGCCGCCGGGCTCCCCGGCGCCGTCCACGGCGCGCCGCCCCTTGCCCACGAAGCGCCCCTGCTTCTCCTCCAGGCGGCCCAGGGCGCGCCCCTTGTCCGGGTGCGGGTCAGTGCGCAGCCCGTAGGCCTCGCGGCCCTCGTGGTCCTCTGGCAGGTATTCGGTGATGGGAAGACCTTCCGCATCGCAGAAGAGCAGTCAGTGGCAGTACTTCCACCGCTGCATCTCCTCGCACGGGCAGATCCAGACCTTCCGCTCGATCTCCGCCTGCTTGTCCTCGAAGAACATGCACGGGCACAGCGGGCGCCCGACCTCGTCGATGTTCTTGGCGAGGCCGATGACGAGGAAGTCCGTGATCTCGCGCTGCGGGTGGAGGTAGGAGCCGGACTTCTCCGCGAAGTTGGCGACGAACTTCTCCATCTTCGCCAGGTTCTCTGGCGAGACGCGCGCGCGATCCTCGTCGGTGGGTCCACCCATGCTCATGGCGGGGGCTCCTGTCCGTCTCCCAGTCTCTCCGCGCGGAGGGCGCGAGGCAACCCCGCGGGGCTATGCGGGGGGCGGGCCGGAGCCCCGGGTGTCGCCCGTGTCTCCCAGCCGCCGCATCACCATGATCGCGACCACCACCGCGAACGCCGTCGGCACGCCCCCGATGAGCATCGGGATCAGGGTCGCCTCGATCCCCGGTCGGGCGAGCTCGGACACGCCGAGGCTGCCGCTGGGGTGGATGGTGCACAGCAGCGCCGGGGCGTTCAGGAGCGCCGCGTCCACGAGGATGCGCGCGGTGGTCCCCGGGGGGATTGAGGCCAGGCCGACGCGGTGGACCACCACGTCGTTGTTGGCGATCGCCAGCGTGTCGCCGCGGTGCAGTGACAGCGTGGAGGGGATCACGTCCACCGTCTCGCCCCGCGCGATCGCGGCCGCCGTCCCCGGCGGTACATCGAGGGCGACGATTCGGGCCGGCGGTAGCAGTAGCCACCAGGCCAGCGCCACCAGCCACGACAGCGCGAGGCACGTGGCGATGGCGCCGCCATAGACGAAGGCCGCCCCGCGGAGGGGGCGGCCTTCGGAGGGGTGCTGCGTGCTGGCCTCCGCGGAGGCTGCGCGGTTCAGTGCTCGCCTCGCTACTTCACCAGGTAGAGGGTCGGGTAGAAGAAGACCCAGACCACGTCGACAAAGTGCCAGTAGATGATCACCGCGGTCACGGGCCACACCGCCGGCCCACCGGAGTAGTGACCGTCCCCGGACCGCGCCCAGATGATCAGCAGGAACAGCAGCCCCGTCACCACGTGCAGCGCGTGCATTCCGGTCATCGTGTAGAAGGCCGTCCCGTACTGCTCGTGCACCGGGAACTCCGCCGTGGCCCACTCGAAGCCAACGCCGCAGACGAACACCAGTCCGAGCAGCAGCGTCACCAGGAGCATGCCGCGTCCGCGCGCGGTGTTCCCATGCGCGAACGCGGTTTCCGCGCGGTACGCGCTGGCGGACGAGAGCAGCAGGATCGAGGTGATCCCGAGGCCCAGGATCTGGTTCAGGTGCGGGTCGCGCGCGGTCCCGCTGAGGTAGAAGCGGGACGCGGCGAACAGCGCGAACAGCGCGGCGTCCGAGAAGATAAAGAGCCAGAGGCCCAGCCGGTTGATCTTGACGCGCTCCCACGCGTGCGCCACGGGATCGGCGTGCGCCTTGCCGTGCGGTGCGGGAGCGGCTTGCGTTGCAGCAGCCATCAGTGGGCCTCCTCACCCCGCCACAGGCGGGCGATGTGCATGAAGTACGTCACGATCGCCCAGCACTTGGCGAGGGCCGCCACGCTGAGCAGTGCCACCAGCAGGACCGTGGAGTCCAGGGTCACCGCGACGATGTATTCGACGATCGTCAGCACGGCGAGGATGACGAACACGTTCAGCCCGGTGCGTTGCGCAGCGCCCTCGGCGGGGGCCTGTTGCCTGTTCAACTTGCTCATGGGTGTATCTCTGATTCCTTCCTCGGTGCTTGCGCGTGATCTGCTTACGCGCGGTCCGCCGCGCCGGTGAGACGGGCATGCGGCCGCGCACCGGGGACGCCGTACTCGTAGGCGCCTTCCTCGATCGTGGGGATCTCGTCGAAGTTGTGCGGCGGCGGCGGCGAGGACACCTGCCACTCCAGCGTGTGCGCGCCCCACGGGTTGTCTGCCGCGCGCCGCCCGCGAACCCACGAGACGACCATGTTCACGACGAAGAACAGGAACGACGACCCCAGCAGGAACCCGGACAGGGAGAGCTGGTAGTTGGTGTCCGCGTACGCCTCCGGGTAGTCAGCGACGCGCCGGTTCATGCCCTGCACGCCGACCTGGAACATCGGGATGAAGATCAACTGGAAGCCGATGAACATAAGCGTGAAGTGCACCTTGCCCAGCGTCTCGTTGAACTCGCGCCCGGTGATCTTCGGGAACCAGTAGTAGAGCGCCGCGAACAGGGCGAAGATCTCGCCGCCCATGATCGTGTAGTGGAAGTGCGCGACCACGAAGTACGTGTCGTGGAGGTGCAGGTCCGTGGGGACGTCAGCAAGGTAGATGCCGGTGAGCCCGCCGATCGTGAAGTTGAAGAGGAAGCCGAGCGCGAAGAGCATCGGCGTCCGCATCCACAGCCGGCCGGCCCAGATGGTGCCGACGGCCGACAGGAAGATCAGGCCCGTGGGGATCGAGATCATCTCGGTCAGCACCAGGAACGGCGCGTGCAGGTAGTCCGCCATGCCGGACGTGAACATGTGGTGCGCCCACACGACGCCCGACAGCGCCACGATGCCGAGCATCGCTCCGACCGCGTACTTGTACGCGTACAGCGGCTTCCTCGACATGTGCGAGAGCACCTCGAGGATGATGCCGAAGGCGGGGAGCACCATCACGTACACGGCGGGGTGGCTGTAGAACCAGAACGCGTGCTGGTACAGCAGCGCGCTGCCGCCTCCGGTGGCGCCGAAGAACGACGTGCCCAGCACGCGATCGAACAGCACCATCAGCAGCGCGGCCGCGAAACCCTGCGTGAAGAAGAAGGCGATCATCGATCCGGCGAGGCAGCCCCACACGAAGATCGGCAGGCGGCCCCAGGTCATCCCCGGCGCGCGCTCGTACACGATCGTGGCGATGAAGTTGATGCCGCTGATGATGGACACCACGCCGAAGGTGATGACGGCGAGGTTGAAGAGCACCTGGCCGGAGTTGTTCAGAACGGACAGCGGGGGGTACGCGGTCCAGCCGCTGTCCCAGCCGCCGAGCGCCAGCGCGATGATCAGCATCACGGCGACCGGCGGGACGAGCCAGTATGACAGGGCGTTCACGCGGGGGAAGGCCATGTCACGGGCGCCGATCATCAGCGGCACCACGTAGTTCCCGAACGCGCCCATGAGGATCGCCACGGCTACGGCGATCATGCCGATGCCGTGGAAGCTCATGACCGAGTTGTACTGGTTCTCGGTGAAGAGCTGCATGCCGGGCTGCATCAGCTCCCAGCGGATGAGCATCGCCGCAAGGCCGGAGAGCAGGAACAGCACCACGAACGTGACGCCGTACTGGATGCCGATCACCTTGTGGTCGTTGTTGAACTCGAAGTAGCGCGAGACGCCGGTGGGCGAGATCGCCGGGCGTCCCCCGAACCACTCGGTCGCCCAGTACTTCCAGCCGCCGACGCCGGCCAACCAGCCGAGCAGCGCGATCGGGTACCCCAGGCTCCACGACATCTCGGTGTCCCAGTACGGCAGCCCCAGGCTCATGCGGATGAGCCCGGTGGCGCCCGTGCCGATGACGAAGCCGACCGCGGCGAGAATCAGTCCCAGCAGGATGGCCATTACTTCTTCACCTTCTCGGCGACCCACTTGTCGTATTCGGCCTGCTCAACCACCCGCACGTTCAGTTGCATTCGCGAATGCAGCAGGCCGCACAATTCCGAGCACTGCACGCGGAACGCCGCGTCCGAGTGCCCGTCGCCGGTCTGCGTGGGGGTGATGTACATGTAGGTCATCTGGCCCGGGAGCGTGGTCAGCTTCTGGCGGAAGGCCGGGACCCAGAACGAGTGGAGGACATCCCCCGCCGGGGCGGTGAGGTCGAACTTCACTCGCTTGCCGACCGGCAGCACCAGCTCGTCGGCCTGGAAGCCCCCCTGCGGGTACTCCAGCGCCCACACCCAGCGCGAACCGGTGACCTTCACCTCTACGTCATGTGAACGGTCGGCGCGGATCTCGGCCAGGCCGGTCAGGCCGGGGTAGATCATCACGACGAGGCAGAGCGCCGTCGTGACGCCGACCCAGATCTTCGGGATCGCGCCGTGACCGTGGATCGGCGGGCCATCCTCGGTCGGCGCGCCCGCATTCGTGTTCTTCGCACGGAAGTGCAGCACGGAGTAGATCAGCGCGGCCATCATGAAGCCGAACACGGGCGCGCCCATGTACGTCATCAGCCGGAACGCGTGGTCGAAGAGCGTTGCTTCCTGTGCTCCGACGGTGGGGAACGGGTTCATGGCCATCGCTCCCCAGAGCGAAAGCACAGTGAACACGACCCAGAGGACGCCCGCGATCGTGAGGTGTCTGTTCAAGTTGCCGTCCCGTTTCTGTGCCGCTTCATCCTCGCGTGGTGGGGATTGCGGCTGCTGTGTCCGGCGGCCACGACGGCGCCTCGCGCCGTCCGCTCCCGCCGCCGCCCTGAGGGCCCTCCGCCCGGCCCGGAACGACGAATTCCGGTCTCAAGCCGGAACTGTAGGAACGGAATTTCTGGTGCGCATGGTGTGTCGGCACCAGGTGCCGGCTCACTACCGGGCACTACGACCTCATTCTTGACGAACGTCCCACCTTCTCTAGGACGTTGGTCGGTGGTCGCCTCGGAGGTCCCACCTAGACTCAATCTCACAGGACACAGTGGCGGCCGGCCGAATGGCCAATTCCGAGTCTGGCGAGGGTGGTGCGACTATGGTGCTCAGGATGGTCGAGGAGACGACAGCGGTGCCGGAGCCGCCGATCTCGCTGGCGGCCGTGCACGCCCTCTACGCCGTCGACCTGGATCAGCGGATCGTCTCCTGGGATGACCGGTCGTCCCAGCAGCTCCGGCCTCGTGACCAGGTCATCGGCCGCCGCTGCTACGAGGTGCTGGCCAATATCGACCCCCGCAACGCCCTGCTCTGCCGCCCGAACTGCCCGGTGATCACGCAGGCCCGCACCGGCCGTCCGGCGCAGGACTTCGACGTCTGGGCGCAGGCATCCGAGTGCTCCGGCCCGTCGCGGGTACGCGTGTCCATCCTGCTGCAGGAGGATGGCAAGGAGCGCGCACGTGTGATCCACATGGTGCGCCGCGTTGATGCCACTGGTGAGGTGCCCCTTGGTGCCCGCCTGCCGAACCAGCGCCCGTTCCACCCCACCCCCAAGCCCGGAAGCGACCCCGCGGCGTTCGCGGAGTCGCGCGTTGCCATCACACCCCGCCAGGTGGCGGCCCTGCGGCTGCTGGCCGAGGGGTGCTCGCCGGACGAGATCGCCTCCGTGATGGATGTCCGCCCGATCACCGTGAGGAACCACATCCAGGCGGCGATGGATCGGCTCGGCGCGCGCACGCGGCTGGAGGCGGTCATCCTCGCCTCCCGCGCGGGCCTGCTCGGCGACGCGGTCTAGCGCCCTCGCGGGGGCTCCACCGGGTCTCAGCGCGCTCGGCCCTGGGCCCGCTCGACGCCCCCTGACGGCCGTCGCCGTCCGCGCGGCGCCACGCGCTTCCGGGCGGGGCCGGTATCCTGCGGGACATGGACAGCAGCGCCCACCTCGTGCGCGATGTCGGGATTGCGCTCTCGCTCGCACTGGCGGGGGGCGTGGTGGCGCGCCGTCTCCGCATCTCGCCGATCATCGGATACCTCGCGGCTGGCCTGATCATCGGCCCGTTCACGCCGGGGTACCGGGCCGATCCCCGAACCCTGCAACAGCTGGCCGATGTGGGGCTGATCTTCCTGATGTTCGGCGTGGGCCTCCACTTCAACGTCAGCGAGCTGTCGGCGACGCGGCGGACGGCAGTCCCGGCGGCGCTCGCGCAAGTCCTGGTCGTGATCGTCGCCGCTGCACTCCTCGGCGGCCTCGCCGGCTTGCCTGCGTCTGAGGCCGTGGTCTTCGGGATGGCGGCGAGCATCTCGAGCACCGTGGTGCTCGTGCGCGTGCTCGAGGAGCGCGGCGTGATGGGGTCAGCCACCGGGCGCACGCTGATCGGCTGGCTGATCGTGCAGGACCTCCTGACCATCGCCATGCTGGTCTTCCTGCCGCTGCTCGCGGACGGGAGGGGCTCCGGTGGTGGGCTGGCCGGCGCCGTCGCCACCGGTGCAGGCGCGCTGGCCTTCGCGGCACTCACGCTCACTGTGGGGACCCGCCTGGTCCCGCCCGTCCTGCGTCTGGTAGGACGCACCGGCTCGCGCGAACTCTTCCTGCTCTCGGTGGTCTGCCTGTCGCTCGGGATCGCGCTGGGCGCCGAGATCGCGGGTACGTCGCTCGCACTGGGTGCCTTCCTCGCCGGGGTGACCGTGAGCGAGACAGAGGTGAGCCATCGCGCGGCGAGCGAAGTGCTGCCGCTGCGAGACGCCTTCGCGGTGCTGTTCTTCGTGTCGATCGGGATGCTCGTCAACCCGGCTTCGACCGAACTGTCTCCGGGCCTGATCGCTGCAGCATTGCTCGCCGTCATCGGAGTGAAGGGTCTGGCCAGTCTGGGAGCAGCCGTGCTCGTTCGTACGTCTGGTCGCACAGCGCTGCTGGCGATGGCCGGGCTCGCTCAGGCGGGTGAGTTCTCGTTCATCCTTGCGGAAGCCGGCCGGGTGAATGGCCTCATCTCGCCCGGCACGTACCAGGCGCTGCTGGTCGCGGCGGTCGCGTCGATCACCGTCAATCCGATGTTGGTGCATCTGGCCGAGTTGCGCGGGCGCGCGCTGCAGGATCGATCGCTGTGGCAGCGGCGGGACATCGAGCGCCCCGCGATCAGCGAGTCGCCGGCGCATCCCGCTGAGGTGGTGATCATCGGCGCCGGCCGGGTGGGGCGGCTGGCGGGTGGGGCGCTGGAGATGGTGGGTATTCCACACCACTACGTCGACGCGAGCCTGGACCAGGTGCTGTCGCTGCAGGCTGCCGGGCGTGTCGCGTACTGGGGCGACGCCGGCCAGGCGGACATCCTGCGCAGTGCCGGCGTGGCACAGGCCCGCCTGCTGCTGATCGCCGTGCCCGACCTCGAGACAGCGCGACTCGCCACCGAGCGGGCGCGTGAGTTGCGTCCGGAGATCGTCGTCGTGAGCCGGGCACACAGCCTCATCGAGTTGAACCTGCTCGCGGAGGTCGGAGCGACGGTGACGTTCATCCCCGAGTTCGAGGGAGCCGCCGCCATGATCCGCGATTCGCTGCTGCGCCTGGGCGTCGCTCCCGACGATGTCGAACGCGCCACCGATCTCAGCCGTTCGCGCGAGTACGAGCGGCACGAGGCGTAGACACCCCGGAGCGGGGGAATCGCCCGCGGCAGTTCCCCCTGCGCTCTCCTCGATCCGCGCGCCTGCAGGCCGGGCCGCTCGTGCAGACTCGCGCAAGTCTTCGAGCGCGCCGCAGCCGCGAATGAGTTCGGAGGCCTTCGAGACGCTCCGCGCGCGGTGAACTGCAACGCTTCGCTGACTCTCCTGCAATGCGATCCGGCGTTTCCGTTATTCGATGACCCCCTATGGGGTCGTTACCTTCCAGCGGATCGCTGGCGGCGACTGCCGGGTCCATCTCGCGATCAGCCGCATCTTGCGGACCCGGGCGGTGACACACCGCATCGTGCCGATGAACACGTTCATCGAAGCACCCGGAAAGGTGGTGTGCCTGACGCTGCAAGGACTACGTGCGCCATTCGCAAACCCTCACGCCGCACCAATTGCGCCTCGCTGCCCGGCAGCGAGCGGGCCATCGTACGGGCGGCCCGGTATGAGAGGAACCCCGGAATGAGAGCAACAGGGAGCGTCTGCTTGTGAACGACATCATTCGGCACTGGACCACACACAGGTGGCTGGTGCTTGCCGCCACCCTCATCGCGGCAGCCGGGCTCCTGCTGGTCACGAGCCAGCGGGCGCAGGCTGCCGCCCAGGGGTCTTCGGGCCTGACGATCAACGGTGGCGCGCCGGTCACGGTGGGAACCATCGTTGGTTACCAGTTGAACGTCACCAATAGCTCGACGAGTCCCGAGAACGTCGAGACGGTGCAGCTGACGGCGATCATGGGGTACCCGAGCTGCAGCAACATCGGCGCCACGACGATCCCGCCGTGTCAGACCGGTGGCGACCAGAACCCGGGCGTCTTCACACCGGGTGCGACGGCGACCGGGCAGGCGGGGAGCGCGTGCGACGGCTCGACGTTCACCGTCTCGGTAGCGGCATCCGGCCTGTGGACCTTCATGCCGCTCGCCCCGGCGACGTACCCGGTTCTGGGCGCGTCCAACGTGGGCGGCGCGCTCGCGTCGTGCACGATCGTGGGCACGGCGACGGTCAGCACGATGCCCGCAAGTGACTCGAACGCCGGCCTCGCCGGGACGCAGACCGCTCAGATCGGCGCAGCCACGGGCTTCGCCACGACGAGTGGGCATCCCTTCACGGCGACCGGCACGTCCGAGGTGACCGTCCAGCAGCTGACGCCGACGATCGTGACGACGATCCACGATGCGGCGCACGCTGCGGTGCTATCGGTGAGCCTCGGCACGACGGTGCACGACAGCGTGACGGTATCCGGTTCGGGCCCGACGCCGACCGGGAACGTGACGATCTCGTGGTTCACGAACGGCGAGTGCACGGGCACCGCTACGGCGACGTCGGCACCGACGGCTCTGGTGGCGGGGACTGTGGATGTGACGGCGTTCACGCAGACGCCGGCGACTGCGGGCTCGTACGCCTTCCAGGCATCGTACGCGGGCGACAGCAACTACATCGCGGGCACGAGCCCGTGTGAGCCGCTGACGATCACGGCGCTGACGCCGACGATCGTGACGACGATCCACGACGCGGCGCACGCTGCGGTGCTATCGGTGGCCCTCGGCACGACGGTGCATGACAGCGTGACGGTATCCGGTTCGGGCCCGACGCCGACCGGGAACGTGACGATCTCGTGGTTCACGAACGGCGAGTGCACGGGCACCGCTACGGCGACATCGGCACCGACGGCGCTGGTGGCGGGGACT
>Ga0172380_10002116_pt1 | contig 32042 bp, 25 predicted proteins | sample Leawe162metaG_FD_119747 | JGI IMG/M metagenome (GOLD analysis project Ga0172380, IMG submission 119747) | Leachate microbial communities from a municipal landfill in Southern Ontario, Canada - Leachate well 162 metaG | ecosystem: Engineered > Solid waste > Landfill > Unclassified | place... | reverse complement strand
GCCGGCCGCCAAGCCTTGTGATTCCTCGCGGCGGGCGAATAGTCCATCCAGCGTTTCCGCCTGCATTTCATCCAGGGACTTGAGAATCTGCTGCCAGCGCGCCTCAAGCAAGGCGGCGGAATCCGGCGCAGCCGTTGCGCCTTTCTCCAGTTTTGCGTAAAGATCCTTGCGGTCTGCCATGGGTAGCAGGGAGGAGTAGCTGGTTATTTTGCTCTGGGTTACGGTTTGGCGGCTGAAGGAGGCGGCGAGAGAGGAAACCGAACCAAGGCCCAGGTCGCCGAAATCCGTCGCCTTGCTCAGGGCGCCCTCAATGTCGCCGGCATAAAAGGTGGAGGCGATGGAGGTAAGTTCACCCACCAGCCTGGTGATGTCGGCCAGCTCCTGAGCATTGAGGTCGCCCTGCACTGAAAGGCCCATGGCCTCGGCGGTGGCGGAGCTGCTGGAGACACTCGTCCCCGAGGAGGTGGGGGTAACCCAGTCGACGCCCTGGGTTTTCTGGTAGCTGAGGCTCAGATCCGAAAGGGTGACTTGATCGCCCTCCGCCGTGGTCAGGGAGAGCCAGGACGACTTGGTCTCGGCAATGACCTGGGCGAAGGTGGTCTTGCTGGAGGGGGCAGCGTACAGGGACTGGTAGTTGGTGGAGGCGGCCGGCCCCTGGCCTGACAGGGATGGGATGTTCATCGGGAAGCTCCCGGTGTTGGTTGCGAATTACCACGGCGGACCAAGACGCGCACGGGCTACTGTGCTTTTCGGGAGGTTGACGGGGAAACTTTAGAGGAAAGTTGGAGGAGTTTTGCGGAAGAACGGGAAGATGGTGTGGTGGAGCTGAGGGGGATCGAACCCCTGGCCTACGCATTGCGAACGCGTCGCTCTCCCAGCTGAGCTACAGCCCCATGCTTATTTTCATAAACCATCACCGGCCGGTTCGTCAACGGGCTTTTTGCACCCAGAGGGTATAAGTTTCGTTTGTACCCTGAAGGGCATAAAATCCGGCAAGCTGCTCAACTCAGCTTTATCATGGTGCTCCTGGATTTCACCATAATATTGACAAAACCGGCAGGGCGGGTAATGCTTGTTTCATGAAAAATATCAGCGAAAACACCCCTGCCTCCTACCATGCGGGGTTTCTGCAATTCGACGTGCAGCTGGGCGAGCCGGCGGCGAATCTCGCTGCGGTGCGGACGGGTTTGCTTCGGCTGGCTCCCGCTGGTCCCGGCATCATTGTCCTGCCTGAGCTGTGGAGCTGCGGTTTTGCCTACGAGCGCCTTCAGCATTTTGCCCTGCGGACTGTGGAGGTTCTGGAGGAGATGCGGCGGCTGGCCGGGCAGTACGGGATTTTTCTGGCCGGCTCCCTGCCCGAGGAGGTGCTCACCGAAGTGGGCTCCGCCATCTACAATACCCTGTACATCGTGGGGCCGGACGGGGTGGCCGGCTCGATCCGCAAGCAGCAGCTCTTCGCCCCCATGGCCGAGGATCAACATTTCACCGCCGGGGACAATCCCCAGCCGGTGGCAACCGGGTTTGGCCTGGTGGGTGGGCTGGTCTGCTACGACCTCCGTTTCCCCGAGCTGGGCAAGGCTCAGGCGGGGACCGGTGCTGGGCTGCTGGCTATTAGCGCCCAGTGGCCCGAGGCCCGGCGGGAGCAATGGCGGACCCTGGCCATGGCCCGGGCCATTGAAAATCAGCTCTTTGTCGTGGCCTGCAACCGTTGCGGGATAACGGGGAAAACCGGGTTCGGCGGCCATTCCCTGGTGATCGGCCCGGATGGCGCGGTGCTGGCCGAGGCTGGCGCCGGAGAAGAGGGAGCCTGGGTCGGGATCGATCCGGCCCGAATGCAGGAACTGCGGCAGCGTTTCAACACCGTGGGGCCGGCCCCTTATCGTTTTGCGGATCAGGACAAGGTTGTCGAGCTGGAGGAGCTGGCCGTCCTGACCGCCCGCTATCGGGCGGTGGGCCGCAAGGTGGTGTTTACCAATGGCTGTTTCGACATCCTGCATCAGGGGCATGTCACCTATCTGGAGCAGGCCAGGAGGGAAGGAGATTGCCTGGTGGTCGGAGTCAACAGCGATGCCTCGGTGCGGGCTCTCGGCAAGGGCGACGACCGGCCGGTGAACCACGAGCAGAGCCGGGCCAGGATTCTGGCCTCTCTGGGCTGCGTGGACCATGTGGTGATTTTTGGCGAAGAAACGCCGCAGAGGCTGATCGCCACCCTGATGCCCGAGGTGCTGGTCAAGGGAGGCGACTGGCCGGTGGAAAGAATAGTCGGCGCCCCGGAGGTGCTGGCCGCAGGCGGCCGGGTACTCTCCATTCCCCTGGTGGAAAACTGCTCCACCACCTCCCTCATCAAAAAAATCCGTAATAGTTAAAATTGCCCGGCAAGGTTATTGCTGTGGCGGGGTGAGCTCCTCCGCTACCTGCGACATATTATCTGCCAGGGAACTTCCTGCGGTGAAGTTACTTGAAAGTTTTTCCCACCCCGACCCCTCCCGCAAGGGGAGGGAGATTGTTTGTGTTGGGATAGGCTTCAAGCCTGTGAGCAGAACAGCTGCTCCAGGTCTTTTGGCAGCTGCTCCGGCAAGACCCCCAGCTCTCGGGCAAAGGCCGCCAGTTCCTCGCGGGTGCAGTTGAGGCAGGAGCGCCGCAACCCGGCCCTGACCTCGTCCGCCTCCTGGCGGAGAAAGCAGCGCAAGGCCTCGGCAATCTCCCGGCGCATCTCTTCAACCCCCATGGCTTGCCTGAGGCAGAATTTACCCAATCGTTGCCAGTTGAAGAAGCAGCGCTTCAGGCCCCGGTAGATGCGGGCGTCCCGGTTTTCCGGGCTGAGATCCCGCAGCAGGATCTCCCGGTAACGGGCCACCACCTGTTGGCGCAGGAGAGTCAGCTCCTTTTCCGTCAAGCTGAGTTGCGGTCCGGCAGGGTCTTCGCAGAGATAATAGAGGGAGCTGTGGAAGGCGATTTCCGGGATCTCTCCGGAATGGCGAACAATGAGCTGCTCTTCCGCCAGCAAACTTTCTCTTTCGGTCATGGCCTTATCCCTCAGGTGAACGGGGGAAAAATTTTTTCCGCCTTGCGCGTTTTTATTTTCCGCAAGATATAGCTGTCTGGATCAAAAGCCATACCACAGGTGGTTGCCAAAGAGCCTGACTGGCTCCGGCAGGCGAGAGGCGAAGAGCCTCAAAGACCCTATCCTCTCAATTTGTAACGCATTTTTTGTTAAAGACAATGGCTCAGCCAACCGATGATTAAGGACAAACCGGGAACTCTTTTCCCCAAGGCGTCTTACGGCACGGAACCATCTTTCCGGCCTTAGATAATAAAGGAGAAAGGCGATATATGCAATTGACAAGCAAACGAAGTTTTGACAGGCCGCGCCATTCTTTTCTCCTGAAAATATTGGTACTGGCCCTGCTTTTCTTTCCGGATCAGGCCGCGGCCTTCTGGCCCTTCAGCCAGTCCAGGGCGGAGGATGCTGCTCGGCCAGTACTCGCTCAGCTTCCGGCGAATGAAGCCGTCGCCCTGCATAACGATATCCAGCGGCTGGCCGAAGAGCTGTTTCGCAATCTGGCGGATATTGATTCAGAACACGGTGGCATGGACAAGAGCATTCTGGTCTGCACCTTTGTCGATCTCAAGAAACTTACCCGCACCTCGTCTTTGGGGCGGTATGTGGCGGAGCAATTGATGAGCGAGATGCAGCAGCGCCACTACGAGGTGGTGGAGGTTCGCAAAAGCCAGGCGATCCTGCTCCAGGAAAAGCGCGGCGAATTCGGCCTTTCCCGCAAACCGGCCGAGATCAGCCAGACGGTGGCCGCCGGGGCCATGCTCACCGGCACCTATACCCCGAGTAAAGACAGTATTGTCATCAACGCCAGAATCATCGACAACCGGAGCGCCAAGCTCCTCTCCTCAGCCACCGCCATCATCCCGAGAAATCAATTGATTGAGCAGTTGCTGGCCGACACTGCCTCGGTCCGGGAGACTAAACCGGAGCCGCTCTATCTGAAAAAACTGGAATTGTGATCAAATCGTGAAAATGATCGCGGCGGAGATTTAACAAGTTCCGGCAGCGCTTCCTCGAAAAAAGTTTTGCAAGAGGCGTTGCCGGCACGGCTTTTCATGGAAAGAAAGCACAAGGGTTCAGAGAGGAGAGTATTATGAAAAATGGCGTGTTGCTTATGACGATTTGTGGCTTGGGACTGCTCCTGGCGGCAAATGTTTCCTGTGCGGTGAATTCGGAAAATGATTTGCTGCGGGTGGAAAAGGTCGGCACGCCCCAGGAAGCCGAGGCGGCAAAGAATCAGCCTGACACGCAGGCTCCGGTAAAAAAAACGACCGAAGAATTGCGCAGGGTGGTGACCGGAGACAATGTTTATAAGTCCCCGCCGGACAGGGCAAAAAGTAAGGGCACCGAGATTCTCCTGGCGGAAATGGCCCAGGAGGTGGCGGGAAAGGTGTTCTATGAGATGCAGGGGGAGGGAGATATGAATGTTGCCGCCCGGATTGCGGTGGTTAATGGCGTACCCCTTTCGAATCTCAAGCTGGACACGGAGTTTGGCCGGGTCGTGGGCGAATACCTGCTTACCGATCTGGCAGACCGCGGCCTTAAGGTGACAGAGTTACGGATGGGCAAGGATATCACGATTCTGCCCCAGACCGGTGAATTCATCCTTTCCCGGAACACCGGCGAGCTGGCAATCAGAACTCCGGAAGTCGAATATGTGGTGGTGACCACCTTTGCCAATACCCGCAAGACCCTGATCGTGCAAGGCCGCCTGGTGCGCCTGAGTGATGGAGCGGTCAAGACCTCCTGGCGGTATTCGCTGCCGCTCAACCAGGAACTGCTTGCCTTGTTTCAGTCGTCGGTGCCGCCTTATAAAATTGCCGTTAAGGGCATTGGCTGGTAAAGGAGTGCCGCATATGGCAGAAGAAAAAGCAGGCATTGAAATAGACGACTGGCTGGATGATCTGGCGGATGATACCCCTGGCGTCCCGGCGGAAAAGGAGGTGGACAGTGGGCCTCCCCCTGACCATGACGGCGACCGGGATTTTGATCAGTCCGATATTGATATGCTTCTGGGAGGTGGCAGTGCTGCCGCTCCTGACTTTGCTGCAGGCGGAGAAGGCGAAGGCTTGGATGATGTTGACCAGTCCGATATTGATTCTCTGCTCGGCGGCGGGGAAGAGCCTGTAGGCACCGATAATTTTGATTTGGATCAGTCGGATATTGATGGCCTTTTTGCCGACTTTGGTGAAAATACGGCTGGCAAGCCGGAAACAGAGAGTTTTGCCGAGGCGGCTAAGGACGGGAGTGAAGATACCGGCGATGCCGACTCTGGAGAAGATAATTTTGGCTTGCCGGATGATGGCGATTTTGAAGATGAGTTTGATTTTGGTGACCTGCCCGATATCCCCGATGAAACAAAGACCGTCGCCACAGGTTCGTCGGGAGGGATGGGCGAAAAAGATCTCTTTGGCTCGGCCTCTTCAGCTGCAGGGCAGGATTTTCTTGCGGATGTAGCAATAGATGACAATAGGGAAAATCCCTCTGCCTCGGGCCCGGATCATCCGCCGAAAGAAGGAAAGAAAAAAATCCTGGCCATTGCGGCGCTGTGCCTGGTGTTGCTGATGGGAGGAGGCGGATACTGGTACATGGGGAGCAGCAAGAAGGCTGAGCTGCCGCCGGTTCCCGTGGCGCCGCCCGCGGTCCAGGAGGCGCCCGCTGTGGCGCCCCCCACCAATGCACCGCCGGTGGCCGGCGAGTCTCGCTGGCGCATGACCCAGGCCAACGAATCCCTGCCAATCGAACTGGCAGGCACCGATGAAAATGGCGATCCCCTGACCTTTGAAATTGTGACCCCTCCTAATTTCGGCAGGCTCTCCGGTGATCCGCCCAAGATCACCTATCTGCCCAACAAGGATTTCCCCGGAGAAGACAGCTTTGAATTCCGCGTTTCCGACGGGCAGCTTACCAGCACCCCGGCCAAGGTTATGGTCATGGGTCCGGAGCAAGTCAAACCGGTGGCGGCGGAAGCAGCGAAAGAATGTCCTCCGGTAGTAGAGCGCCCGGTGGTGAGGGCGAATAATGTGCAGCTGCAAACCTTGAGTACCGTCCCGCTCTCCATTGACTGGAAAAAGATCTGGGCCGGTGCCAACCGGAAGTCCTTTGGCGCCACGGTATCGGTGGAAATTCTCGACGGCCCGCTCTTGCGGGGTGTCTTGCGACCGCTGGACCGCGGCCAGCATCTCTATGAGCCGGACAGGTATTTTGGCGGCAAGGAGGTAGTGCGCTATCGATTCAGCTCGGTTGGGGTTCTCTCCCCTATTCGGGAGGTGGTAATCACGGTCAAGGCCAACGACAAGCCACCCGTTTTGGCCTTGCGGCCGGTGGCCGATTCCTACAAGGTGGGGGAAAACGTGGTGCTCGACGCAGGGCTTACCAGGGATGATTCTCCCGGGGCCTTGCAATACAGCTGGGAGCAGCTGGCCGGCCCGGCGGTGTATCTGGAAAAGCGGTATGGGCAAGCTTCGGCGGTTACTTTTGTGGTGCCATCTTCCTTTAACGAGGAACAAAAAACCAGGATCGTCATTCGGGTAACCGCCACGGACGCCGGCGGCCAGCGGGCCAGCAAAGAGATCGGGATCACCCCTGTTTCCAAGCGGCAATCAGCGCTGTGGGGAATCTCCGAATAATCTTTCCCCGGATTCCGGTTTAAAGCTGAGTTGAGCAGCTTGTCGGATTTTATGCCCTTTTGAGGGGTACAAACGAAACTTATGCCCTCTGGGTATAAAAAGCCCGCTTGGAGAAAGCGGGCTTTTTTTTTGCAAAAATTTGTCGAGAACCGGGCTAATGGTGTATAGATTTCTATGGGGGCAATACTCTGTTGCCCGGTGGTTGACCAAGGAGGCGGGTGATTGAACTGTCCAAAATGCGGCCATGTGCAGGCGGGCGAGCAGGAATGCGAGAGATGCGGAGTAATCTTTGCCCGGCTCAAGAAAAAGGAAGAAGAACAGCCCCTGCCGGCCCAAGCCGAAAGAGAAACCTCCGCCGCGTCCCAGCAGGCTTCGGGGCTGATGGGCTGGGTGTTTGCCGTGCTGGTTGGTGTGGTGGCCGGCTGGTATGTGTTCAGTCCGTCAGCAAAAACAGGACTGGAATCCGGACAGCCTTTGCCCCTCCCTTCCCCGGCGATGGAGCAGGAAGGGAGAAGCGCCTCGCCCTCGATATCCCGGCATGGAGGTGTAGATCAGCCGCAAGCCGCTGATGGGCTGGCGGGAAAACTGGCCGCCGCCTTTCCGGTCGGCAACCCTCTGGAGGAGGCCCGGAACGCCACGGTATTCATCAAGACCCCATGGGGAAGCGGTTCCGGTTTTTTTGTTACCCCTAATGGCTACATCGTCACCAACCGGCATGTGGTGGAGTTTGACGGCGCCAAACTGAAAGAGTTCAAGGGCAAAGCGGACAAGATGGCCGCCGAATTGGAGCGGGATCGACGCAACAGGGAGGTGCTGCAAAATCAGCTTGCTACCATCAGGGATCCGGGGGTGCGGCGGCAGGTGGAGGAGGAACTGGAGCGGCGGCAGGAGGCGCATGAGAAATACCGCGCCCTGCACCAGGAAATCATCGACCAGTTGCAGCGGATCGAGCGCTCCTCTTGGAGTTCCGATATCAAAGTGATCCTGATCGACGGCAGCGAATTACCCGTGCAATCGCTGAAGATGAGCGAGCGCACCGACCTGGCCCTGCTTGCGGTGGATTGTTACAACGCCCCCTTTATCCGGGAAAAGAAGGACAGCCGGAATCTCGGCCAGGGGGAGAAGGTTTATTCCATCGGCAGTCCCATGGGCTTGCGGCATACCGTGACCGGCGGGATCATTTCCGGCTACCGGGAGTACAAGGGGCGCAAGTTCATCCAGACCGATGCCCCGATCAACCCGGGAAACAGCGGGGGGCCGCTGATTGACGAGCAAGGCGGGCTCATCGGGGTCAACACCATGGTACTCCGGGATGCCCAGGGAATTGGCTTTGCCGTGCCCTTTCAGGAGGTCAAGACGGAATTTGCCCAGTATCTTGGGGAGTTATGAAACAGCCGGCGGATGAGCGCCTTCGTTTTCTGTTGGGCCGCAAGGGTGTGCGCGGGGTGCTGGTGCGGGGAACCGACCTGGTCAGGGAGATGCGCGCCCGCCATGAATTGGGGTTGCTGGAAACCCTGGTGCTGGGGCATGCCTTCCTGGCCGCGGCCCTGCTGGCCACGAGCCTGAAGGGGGAAAAGGACCGGCTTGCCCTGCGGATAGAGTGTTCCGGTCCGGTCAAGGGGCTGGTGGCGGAGGCCAACGCGGCGGGCGAGGTGCGCGGCTACCTGCGGCAGACGCCGATTCCGGTGGAAAAGCCTCTGGACTCCTTCGACCTGGCGCCGTTTTTCGGGGCGGGCTTTCTCTCGGTGAGTACCCAGCTGGAAGGGGCCGGCCAGCCCTTTACCGGCACGGTCATGCTGGAGCACGGCAATCTGGCCCTGGACCTCAGCCATTATTTCCAGACCTCGGAGCAGACCCCCACCGCCATAGCGCTGAGCATCCAGTTTGACTGTGAGGGTCTGCCGGTGGGGGCGGGCGGCTTGCTGCTCCAGGCGATGCCGGGGGTGGAGCCCGGCCTGATGGCGGAATTGGAAGAATGTTTGACAAGGCTGCCTTCCCTGGGCCGGTATTTTGCCGAAGGGGGCGATACGGAGGGTTTGCTTGCCAGGGAGTTTGCTGCTTTTCAGCCGGAGATGCTTACCAGCACGCCAGTTGCCTTTGCCTGCCCCTGCTCCCGCGAAGAGATCTCCGCCCGCCTGCTCACCCTGCCTGAAAAAGACTTGAAGGAGCTGGGTTGCGGCCCCTTTCCCGTGGAGGCCTGCTGTCATTATTGCAACACCACCTATCTTTTTGCCCGGCAGGAGATGGCAGAGCTCTGGCGGGAACGGACCGGGCGCGGCTAAGGCACCCTTTTGGTTAAAGCCGAAAAACAGAGTTTGAGGTATCTCAACGGTAACTGTTCGGCAGTGCCGCAGATTGCGGCAAGCGGGACGGCGATGCGTACATTTGGAACGTGAGCTGGGGACTGATCGCCGTAAGATGTGGTGCTGCCGGACAGTTACCCGCAGGCGCCTTTCAGCTCGGCGATGACCCTGGCGTAGTCGTCTTGGCCGAACACCGCGGAACCGGCCACGAAGATGTTGGCCCCGGCCGCGGCAATGGGGCCGATGGTTTTCGGGCTCACCCCGCCGTCAACCTCGATGCCCACGGTAAGGCCGCGGTCATCGATCATCTTTTTGAGCTCTCTGATCTTGGCCAGGGAGCTTTCGATGAACGACTGCCCGCCGAAGCCGGGATTGACGGTCATCAGCATGACCAGATCCAGGTCGGGCAGGATCTCCGCAAGGCTGGTCAGCGGTGTGGCCGGGTTGAGTACCGCCCCCGCCTTCTTGCCCAGTTCCTTGATGCGGTGGATGGTCCGGTGCAGGTGATAGCCGGTTTCTACATGTACCGTGATCCAGTCCGCTCCGGCCTGGGCAAAGTCTTCCAGATAGGCATCGGCGTTTTCGATCATCAGATGGACATCGAGCGGCAGGTCGGTGATCCGGCGCACCGCCTTCACCACCAGCGGGCCGATGGTGATGTTGGGCACGAAATGGCCGTCCATCACGTCGATGTGGATCACGTCCGCGCCGGCTTTGGCCACGGCGGTTATTTCTTCTCCCAGCCTGGCGAAATCGGCGGAGAGGATGGAGGGGGCGATCATGGGGCGCAGCATCTTATTCTCCCTTCTTTTTTGCCGGATTGATAGGGGCGGCCTCGGCCGCCGGTTTCTGGGCCGGCAGGAGTGAGTCGGCCCCCACCGTGACCTGCACATAGTTGCCGGGCCGGATGTATTTGCGGGCTATTCCCAGCACGGTTTTGGCATCCACCTGTTCAAGGGCCTGGACGTAGCGGTTGCCGAAATTCTGGCCCAGGCCGTAGGTTTCGTTCAAGGCCATTTCCATGGCCTGATTGCCCCGGGTTTGCAGGCTCAGCGCGTAATTGCTGATCAGGACATTCCTGGCCTTGGTCAGCTCCTCCTCGCTTAACGGTTCTTCCATCACCCGGTAAAGTTGCTGCCAGACAGCCTTGATCGCCGCGTCCTTTTTATCCGGGCTGGTGCCGATGTAGATGCCGAAGGAGCCGGTGTCCAGGCCGAGCAGGGAGAAGGAGGAGAGGCTGTAAGCCAGGCTCTGCTTGTCGCGCAGTTCGGTGAACAGCCGGCCGCTCTGGCCGGAAAGGGCGGTGTCCAGCACCTCGAGGCCGTAGCGGTCTTCACTGCTCAGGGTGGTGCCGACAAAGCCGATGACGATATGCACCTGCTGCTTGTCCCGGGTGATGCTGACAATATCCGGGCCGGCCGGCACATCCGGGGGCAGGGCGCTCTCCCCGGTCGCCGCTTTTCCCGGCAGGGGTTTGCTCCAGGCGGAAAAGAGCTGCTCCACGGTCTCCCGGACCTTTTCCGCGTCAACATCGCCGGCCACCGCGAGAACCAGAGCGCCGGGCCGGGCGTGCTGTTCGTATAACCGTTTGAGCTCGGCCACGGTGAAGTTGCCGATGGTGGTTTCGTTGCCTAAGGTGTTGAGGCCATAGGGATGGCCCATGAACAACCGCTTGTTGAATTCCTTGAAGGCCAGACTCGGCAGGGAGTCTTCCTGATTCTTGAGCTGGGAGAGCAGTTCCGGCCGGATTTTCTCGGCTTCCGCCGGAGCGAAGGCCGGGGTGAGGAGGACGTCCCGGATCAGGGCCAACCCCTCGTCGGTGAAGCGGGCTAAAAAGTCGCCCTTGACCCCGAAGGTGTTTTTGCCGTTGAAGCCGCCGAGGGAACCGGCCATGTTGGCCACTTTCCTGGCCAGTTCCTCCGCGCTCAGTTGCTCCGTGCTCTTGGGCAGAAGTTCGCTGATAAAGGCGAAGGCGCCGTTGTTGGTTCCGGTCTCGCTGCGGAGTCCGCCGGGCAGGACGGCCCGGATGGAAACGGTGGGGACCTCATGATTTTCCCGGACCAGGAGCCGGATGCCGTTTTTCAGCACAAAGCGGTGGACCCCGGTGAGGAAGGCGTCGTCCACCCGGGAGGCGGGCTGGCCCTGTTTAGCCGCGGTCTCGGCCTTGGCGATAATCTGGGCCAGTTTCGCCTGCGTCAATGCCAGGACGGTGCCCAGCGGGGCAATGGTCCCCACGGTGAGCTGCTCGCCCTTGAGGTAGAAGGCGGCGACCCGCTGGATATCCTCCTTGCTCACTGCCCGGACCCGGGCCAGATATTTATCCTCCCGGGGATCTCCGGTCAGGAACTCGAAAGAGCCCAGAACCCTGGCCTGACCCTCGGCCCGCTCCAGGTTGAAGATGAAATCGCTCTCCAGGTTGCGTTTGGCTCGCTCAAGCTCCTCATCGCTCACCTTGGCGTGTTTCAGGCGGAAGATCTCGGTGAGCGTCTCGGTGAGGGCGGCGGCCACTTTGTCCGCTTCCAGGGTAGCGGTGAACTCCAGCAACCCCGGATCGCGGGGGGTAAAGGCCGACCCGTCGATGCGGTAGACCAACCCCTTGTCGTTGCGCAGCCGGGTGTAGAGGCGTGAGGTCTCGCCGCTGGCGAGGATGCTGGTCAGCACATCAAGGATGGCTGTATCCTGGCTCTTGAAGGCAGAGCCGGGAAAGGCCAGGGCCAGCTGAGTCTGATTGACGTCTTCGCTCAGGGCGAAGAGGCGGGCTTCCTGCTGGGGTGGTTCCCTGAGAATGGCGGGTGGCTGGGCCTCGCTTTTCGGCAAGCCCGCCATCAGGCGGTACACCGCGTCCACCACCTGCTGTACCCGGACATCCCCCACCACCACCACGGTAAAATTGTCCGGGTGATAATGGTTTTTCAGGTAGCGGAGGATGTCCTCGCGGCTGATACCGCTGACGCTCTCCGGGGTGCCGCTTACCGGCAGCCGGTAAGGATGCACCGTGTAAGCCCGGGCCATGAGCTCCTGAAAAAGGACGATATTGGCCCGGTCCTTGCGCATGCTGATCTCTTCCAGCACCACCTTTTTTTCCCGCTCCAGCTCTCCGGCATCGAAAGTCGAATTGAGCACCGCATCGGTGAGTACCTCCAGGGCCTCCTCCCAGTTCCGGGAAGAGAGGGTGGCGTGGTAGACCGTTTGTTCGTGGGAGGTGTAGGCATTGATCTGGCCGCCCACCGCCTCGATGGCTCCGGCCACCTCGCCGGGACCGCGGCTGGGAGTACCCTTGAAGATCATGTGCTCGATGAGATGGGTAATGCCCGCCTCATGCTTCTCCTCGTAGATGCTCCCCGCTTTGACCCAGATCTGGACCGTGGCCACCTTGGTGCCGGGGGTCTCCTTGACCAGAACGGTCAGGCCGTTGGCGAGCTTGTTTTTGTGCAGGTGCGGGGCGAGTTCAACAGCTTCGACATAGTTGGGAGTCATGGTCATACACAGGAGAAGAAGGAAGAAAAAGAGTAGGGGCAACCGGTGGCTGGAACCGGTTGTGCGCCTCGCGTCTGGTGTGCGCTGTGGCGCATCGCCTTGTTCCATGGTGTGGGTCATTATTCTTTGGTCGAGGGGGCTGTAACAACTGTTGAAAGCGTATTTTGAACGCTTGCGGAGTTGTTTTTTATTTTCTGAACACTGTAAGCTGTTGCCGATTATGCGTCAAGAGATCAGGCAGGGCCAGCATTGTTTCGTCTCAAAAACAGGATGAGCAGACCGGTGGCAATCATCAGACTGCTCAACAGTTGCCCCATGGTGAGCACGTTGAACAAAAAGCCCAGCTGGGCGTCGGGCTGGCGGAACAGCTCGACAATGGTGCGCAAGATTCCGTAAAAGATGAGGAACAGGGCCAGGAGCGAGCCGGTGGGCCAACGCTGTTGCCAATAGCGGTTTTTCAGCAGCCAGAGCAGGGAGAAGAGCACGACCCCTTCGAGAAACGCCTCGTAGAGCTGGGACGGATGGCGCGGTAGCGGCCCGCCCGTGGGAAAGACCATGGCCCAGGGGACCTCGCTCATCCGGCCATAGAGTTCGCCGTTGATGAAGTTGCCGATTCTGCCCAACCCCAGGCCGATGGGGGTGGTGATGATGTAGACATCCGCACTTTGCCAGAAAGGCAGGCCGGTGATCCGGCAGAAGATGAGGCCGCCCAGCAGCATGCCGAGCAGCGCCCCGTGGAAGGACATACCGCCCTGCCAGGTGGCCAGGATATCCTGGGGATTGGCCAGATAGTAGGCGGGGTTGTAGAACAGGACATAGCCTAGCCTGGCCCCCAGCACCAGGCTGATGATCAGCACCAGGTTGAGGTTCTCAAAATGTCTGGCCAGGGCGGGAAGGTTGTATCGTCTGATCTGATGGCGGACCAGCAGATAGGAAGCGATAAAGCCCAGGACATACATGAGGCCGTACCAGCGGACCTGAAGAGGGCCGAGGTGGAGGAGAACAGGATCGATTTGGGGGTAGGGGAGCATGGTGGTCGGCGCGAGGTTAAAGGTCTAAGGGAAAAAACGGGCCAGTGACGGGAGCGCGAAAAAGCGGTAGTATGGCCATCTGTCTTCAGCTTACTCTAACCGCTCCCGGCAGGTGAGACAATGCAAATCAGCCTGATCACCCTCAATGCCCGTTACTCCCATTCCTGCCCGGCCCTGTTCCAGGTGCGCAACACCCTGGCCCAAGCTCTGCCGGAAAGTTCCCTGCTCCTGCACCAGTTCACCATCAACGACCCCTATTTTCAGACCCTGGTGCGGATCACCGGCGACCAGCCGGAGATCGTTTGTTTTTCGGTGTATATCTGGAACGCCGAGTACACCATGCGGCTCGTTGCTGATCTGCGCCGGATCATGCCCGAGGTTCCTATCATCCTGGGCGGGCCGGAGGTAACCTTCATGGCGGCGCAAAGGCTGCCCGCCGGCTGTACCGTGGTCCGGGGCGAGGTTGAGGGGCTGGGGGCTGATTTTTTCCGCGATCTGGCGGCGGGAGAGCTGCAAGCCGAGTACCGGGGTGCCAGCGCCCCGCCGTTTGCCATGCCGTACCGGGCCAGCGATTTCGCCGCCCATCTGGAAAACCGCAATATCTACTACGAATCGTCCCGCGGCTGTCCATTTTCCTGCAGCTACTGTCTCTCCTCGGTGGAGCACGGGGTGCGCTATCGGGAGCTGGCCGAGGTGGAAAGGGAGCTGGCCGAAATTCTCGCCCACAAGCCAAAGATCGTCCGTTTTGTGGACCGGACCTTCAACGCCCTGCCCGAGCGTGCCCTGGCCATCTGGCGCTGGCTCCTTGCCCAGCCGGGGGAGACCCTTTTTCATTTCGAGATCGCCCCGGAGCTGTTCACCGAAGAGATGCTCGATTTCCTGGCGATTGTTCCCTTGGGACGCTTCCAGTTTGAGATCGGCTTGCAGTCCACCAACCCGGCCACCCTGGCCGCGGTAAACCGGCGGCTCGATCTGGGCAGGGTGCAAGAGAACCTCGCTCGTCTGGCTGCTCCTGGCAACATCCACCTGCACCTTGACCTGATTCTCGGGCTGCCCCTGGAAACCGAGGCAACCTTCCGCACCTCGCTGAATGAGGCCTTCGCCATGGCGCCCCATCATCTCCAGATGGGGCTGCTGAAGGTTCTGCCCGGGACCCAAATCAGCCGGGAGGCGGAGGAGTTCGGCCTGACCAGCTCAGGCATGCCGCCCTATTCGGTGCTGGCTACCCGCGGGCTGGACCATGCTTGCTTGCGTCGTTTGTACTGGCTGGGAGAGTGTCTGGAGGCCATGTACAACAACCGGTTTTTCCGTAACACCCTGGCGTATCTCAGGAAAAATGGCGAAGAGCCTTTTGGTTTTTTTGCGCAACTGCTTGCCGTTTGTCAGGCGGCGGATTTTTTCAGCTACGCGAAAACCCAGGAGCTCATGAGCAGGATGCTGGTCGAGCTGGCCCGGACCCGGCCCGACCGGGAGCTGTTTTGCGAGCTGTTGCGCTTTGACTGGCTGGTGAGCGGGCAAAGGTTGCCGCCGCCCTCTCTTGCCGCGGAGCCGTCCAGGGAGATCAGGGATCACCTCTGGCACCGGCTGCCGGAAGAGCTGCCTCCCCACTATACCCGGCTGACCAGGAACGAATTCTTCAAGCGGGGGATCTTTGCCCGGTTTTCCGGGGAGCTGCTCAAGGGGGTGGGCCTGGCGGAAGGAGAGACGCCTTCCGCCGGCTATGTCTGCTTCCTCCCCGAACAGGAGAGTATTGCCGGGTGTCAACGCCAGCGCCACACGGTGTTTTTTCTTTAGCGCTTTACCCCGGCCGCAGCGGGGAATTATCGGCAAGTAGCCGTTCCCTGCCGAAGAATGTTTTCGCTCATCTCGGCGGACATCCTGTCCGCCTCCGAGGCGTCTGCTGTCCCGCCCGTCCTTGGGCGGGACAGCGCAGCCGAAACCGCGAAAACATTCTCCGACAGGGAACTCCCTGCGTTGAAGTTAGTTGGAAGGGGGGCTACACCGCCAGCCGCAGAATCTCGGCAATGGTTTCCTTGGGGTAGAGCCCATCGATCCCCCATTGTTTGGCAAGGCCTTCGGCGTTTTCCGCGATTGTCCCGATATCTGCTGCCGCAATCCCCATCTCAGCCAAGCGTACCGGAGAGTTGAGCTTGACAAACCATTGCTCCAGCGCGGCAATCCCCGCCTCTCCGGAATCCAGCCCGAAAATCTCTTTGGCAAAGCGCGCGAACTGGCCGGGGTTTTTCGGGAGATACCATTTCATCCAGGCGGGCATGACGATGGATAGCCCGGCCCCGTGCGGGATATTGTAAAGAGCGCTCAGGGCATGTTCGATCATGTGGTTGGGAAAGCTGTATTCGCCGATCCCGGCCGGGGTCAGGCCGTTCAAGGCCAGGGTGGCGGTCCACATGAAGGAAGCGCGCGCCTTGGCGTGGGCGGGCTCGGCCATGATCAGGGTGGTGGTCTCGATTACCGTCTTGATGATTCCTTCCACCAGCCGGTCCTGGAGGTGCGTGCCGGGCTGCTTGGTGAAATAGCCCTCGCAGACGTGGGCGATGGCGTCCACCGCCCCGTAGGCCGTGTAATCAAGGGGCACGGAATGGGTCAGCTCCGGGTTGAGGATGGAGACCCGCGGGTAGACGTGGGGCGAGGAGATATTGTATTTCTGGCGGGTTTCGGCATTGGTGACCACCGAGTTACCGTTCATCTCGCTGCCGGTGGCCGCGATGGTCAGAATGGTGAAGATCGGCAGGGCGCGCTCCACCTCCTTGCCCACAAAGAACTGCCAGACATCCGAATCGCTCAGGGCGCCCACCGCGATGGCCTTGCTCTCGTCCAGCACCGAACCGCCGCCCACCGCCAGGATCGCCTCTACCTGGTTCCGCTTGGCCAGGACCACCCCTTCCCTGGTATGGGAGAGAATCGGATTGGAGACCACCCCGCCGAAAAGGGTGCAGGCGATGCCGCTTTGGCCAAGGCTGGCCATGACCCGGTCGAGCAGCCCGCTGCTGACCACGGAGTTGCGGCCATGGACCAGGAGGACTCTGGTGATTCCGGCACCGCTCAGTTCCGAGCCGATCAAGGCCTCCTTGCCTGCGCCGAAGATGATTTTGGTCGGATTGTGAAAGGTGAAATCAAACATGAGTCCTCCTCGAGATAGATGATTCGGTTTTTTGTGCTGGGCACCAGCATGAGGATATCGTTAAAAATAACGTACCATTTTCAGGCTGTCACTCGGTATCATTAAAAATAAGGATAATGAGAAGCCCGGGATAAAAGCACAAAAAAAGGCCGCCTCTGGTTAAGAAGGCGGCCTTGAATTTACTTGGCTCCCGGGGAGGGATTCGAACCCCCGACAGGGTGATTAACAGTCACCTGCTCTACCGACTGAGCTACCCAGGATTATTATTCAACGGAACGCGGGCAATATAGCAAGTGCGCATCATGGCGTCAACAATTTTAGGAGCCGACACAAAATAACTATTACATTTTTTACCCCGTTCGTTGTGAGCCGTTATTCCGGCAAAAAAACAATTCTCTTGACCGGCCACGGGCAGAGTGCTAATAAAGCAGCTTCCTATTATCGTCCGTCGGGGCGTAGCGCAGTCTGGTTAGCGCGCCTGCCTTGGGAGCAGGAGGCCGGAGGTTCGAATCCTCTCGCCCCGACCACCTTTTTTCTTCATTTTTCCCCTCCGCTTCATTCCCTCCCTGACATTTTACGCACCTTTAACCGTGGCGACAGCAATAAGTTGTTTCAGCGAAGCGGATTATCATTTATATTTGTGGTCCTTGATGGGCTTTTTCGCCGATAATGGCCGGGAAAGCCGGGAAACCCGGCGATGCCACGTTGAAATGGAGTGTTTTGTTCGAGGAAGAGAGCATGGATCTACAGTTGGAAAGAGTCACCGAAAAAGAAGCAAAATGCAAGCCGGACCAAAGCGCCCTGGGCTTTGGCAGACATTTCAGCGATCATATGCTGGTCATGTCGTACACCGAAGGCAAGGGGTGGCACGATGCCTCGATTCAGCCATACCGGAATTTCTCTCTCGACCCGGCGGCCATGGTTCTCCATTACGGCCAGGCCATCTTCGAGGGGATGAAGGCTTACCGGGGTAAGGACGGCGGCATCTATCTCTTTCGGCCGGCGGACAATCTCGCCCGAATGAATTTGTCGGCGGCGCGGCTCTGCATGCCGCAACTGGAGGTGGCTAAGGTTCTCGTCGCCCTGAAGGAACTGCTGCGCCTCGATCAGGACTGGATTCCCTCGGCCAAGGGCGCCACCCTTTACATCCGGCCCACCATGATCGCCACCGAGGCGGCCTTGGGGGTGCGGCCGGCCAAGCAATACCTCTTCTTTGTCATCCTGAGTCCGGTGGGCGCTTACTATCCCGAAGGCTTCAACCCGGTCAAGATTTATGTCACCGACAAATATGTTCGCGCCGTGCCCGGCGGGGTGGGGCATGTGAAAACCGCGGGCAACTACGCGGCCAGCATCATGGCGGCGGTGGAGGCCCAACAGGCCGGCTTCACCCAGGTGCTCTGGCTCGATGCCGTGGAGCGGAGGTACATCGAAGAGGTGGGGACCATGAACATCTTCTTCGTCATCGGCGAGAAGATCATCACCCCGCCGCTCGGGGGCAGCATCTTGCCGGGAATCACCAGGGATTCGGTGATCCGGGTGGCCAAGGACTGGGGCCTGGACATCGTCGAGCGGAGAATTACCATCGACGAGGTTCTGGCGGCCCAGGAAAACGGCTCGCTTACGGAGATTTTCGGCACCGGCACCGCGGCGGTGATCTCGCCGGTGGGCTCCCTGCATTACCAGGGACGGGATTGCCTGATCAACCACGGGAAAACCGGCGCCTTGTCCCAGCGGCTGTTTGATGAACTCCAGGCCATTCAGTATGGGGCCAAGGAAGATCCTTACGGCTGGGTGATAAAGCTCTAGGTAGGGGCACGGCATGCCGTGCCATGCACAACTTGCTGATATAATTTTATAAAAAAAATAAATAGCTGCTCTTGATTTTTCAAGGCCCGATACATATCATATGCCATCAAGGCAGGAAAGTACCGTGGAAAACGGTCTTCCCTGCCGCTTCGTTTACGGATCGGGAAACGTCTCGGGCGGTTGTTACCCGTTGTTTCGTTTCATGATTACCCACAATACATTACCAAACACAACTGGAGGCATTACATGAAAATTCGTCCGTTGAATGATCGCATCCTGGTCAAAAGACTGGAGGAAGAGCAGAAAACCAAGGGTGGGCTCTTCATCCCCGACAGCGCTAAGGAAAAACCGGCCGAGGGCAAGGTTGTCGCCGTGGGCAAGGGCCGTCTCAACGACAAGGGCGAGCGGGTAGCCGTGGAGCTCAAGGCCGGAGACCGGATTCTCTTTTCCAAGTATGGCGGCACCGAGGTCAAGCTCGATGGCGAGGACTACCTCATCATGCGTGAGGACGATGTTCTCGGGGTTATCGAGGGCAAATAAGCGCAGGGTTAATCATTACTCCGGCAAGTTGTGTAATTTTTTGATTTAGACGGATAAGGAGAATTATCACCATGGCTGCAAAAGATCTTAAATACGGGGTGAAAGCCCGCGAGTCCATTCTGAATGGCGTAAATACCCTGGCCAATGCGGTCAAGGTCACCCTCGGTCCCAAGGGCCGGAATGTGCTGATCGAGAAATCCTACGGCGCACCCATCATCACCAAGGATGGCGTTACCGTTGCCAAGGAGATCGAGGTAAAGGACAAGTTCGAGAACATGGGCGCCCAGATGGTCAAGGAAGTTGCTTCCAAGACCTCCGACGTGGCCGGCGACGGCACCACCACTGCCACCATTCTCGCCCAGGCTATTTATGCCGAGGGCTCTAAGCTGGTGGCTGCCGGCAACAATCCCATGGACATCAAGCGCGGCATCGACAAGTCGGTCGAGGCGGTAGTGGCCGAGTTGAAGAAAATCGCCAAGCCCACCAAGGAGCAGAAGGAGATCGCCCAGGTCGGCACCATCTCCGCCAACAATGACGCCACCATCGGCAACATCATCGCCGAGGCCATGGACAAGGTCGGCAAGGAAGGCGTGATCACCGTGGAAGAGGCCAAGGGCATGGAGACCACTCTGGACGTGGTCGAAGGCATGCAGTTTGACCGCGGCTATCTCTCTCCGTATTTTGTCACCGATGCCGAGAAGATGGAAGTAAACCTGGAAGAGCCCTTCATCCTGATCAACGAGAAGAAGGTCAGCAACATGAAGGACCTGCTCCCCATCCTGGAGCAGATTGCCAAGATGGGCCGGCCCCTGTGCATCATCGCCGAGGACGTGGACGGCGAGGCTCTGGCCACCCTGGTAGTCAACAAGCTGCGCGGCACCCTGAGCGTAGCGGCCGTCAAGGCTCCCGGCTTTGGCGACCGTCGTAAGGCCATGCTGGAAGATATCGCCACCCTCACCGGCGGCCAGGTGATCACCGAGGATCTCGGGATCAAGCTGGAAAACGTCACCATCAATGATCTGGGCAGCGCCAAGCGCATTGTCATGGACAAGGACAACACCACCATCGTGGACGGGGCCGGCGACAAGAAGAACCTCGAAGGCCGGGTCAAGCAGATCCGCGCCCAGATCGACGCCTCCACCTCCGACTACGACCGCGAGAAGCTCCAGGAGCGGCTGGCCAAGTTGATCGGCGGGGTTGCGGTGATCAATGTCGGCGCCGCCACCGAGATGGAGATGAAGGAGAAGAAGGCCCGGGTGGAAGATGCACTTAACGCCACCCGCGCCGCAGTGGAAGAGGGGATTGTCCCCGGCGGCGGCGTTGCCTACCTGCGCTGCCTCACCGCCCTCAAAAATCTCAAGCTCTCCCCCGAGATGGAGCTTGGCAAGCAGATCGTGGCCCGGGCTCTCGAAGAGCCGGTACGCCAGATCGCCAACAACGCCGGCCTCGAAGGCTCGGTGATTGTGGAGCATGTCAAGAACATGAAGGGCTCCAAGGGCTTCAACGCCGACACCGAGAAGTTTGAAGACCTGATCGAGGCCGGGGTCATCGATCCTGCCAAGGTTACCCGTTTTGCCCTGCAGAATGCGGCCAGTGTTTCCGGCCTGCTGCTCACCACCGAATGCATGATTGCCGAACACCCCGAGGAAGACAAGGGCGGGGCAGGCGGCGGCATGCCTGGCGGCATGGGCGGCATGGGCGGAATGGGCGGCATGGGCGGCATGATGTAAGAGCCGCGCCTCGCGCCGTTTCTATTACGACAAGCAGCCCCCGGTTTTTCGTGCGCGGAAACACCGGGGGCTTTTTTTGTGGTTGACAATTACCGCAAAATCTTGAATATAAGGACTTCTTTTGCACGGCGATGTAGCTCAGTTGGTTAGAGCATACGGCTCATATCCGTAGTGTCCGGGGTTCAAGTCCCTGCATCGCCACCAGATCATAATCCGGTAACATCCGGTTTCATCCCGAACGCCCTGAGAAATCAGGGCTTTTTCTTTTTCTGTTGTCCGAGAACATCCCCGAGCCACCCTTCCCCTGGCCGCTGTAGTTGACGCGAGAAGAGGGGTATTGCGAATCGCGTTATTATTCTGTTCTTGATGCTGCGGGGCATTTTCTATAGCTTGGTGTGACTGTTATATTTTGTTGGGTTTTGCTGGGGCTGGCGAGACGAGGCTGGAGCTTGGGAGGATACTGAATAGAGCTGTGCTTTTCTGGCTATCATGATTTTTTAGGATGATACGCGGATCTGCTGAATAACTTGTTGGGCCTGAAGGAAACTGGGGAGTGTCCGTAATTTCTGCTAATTTCTGTTATGCCAAAGAAACATTTCAAATATTTAAATCTTAAGGGCGTCCCATTTGACTCACATTTGACTCCATTTGACGCTCTAAATCAGACTTGCTTCAGGCAACAGGCTGTGTTATATTTTTGTATAATTCATGCAAGGAGATTGCGCTATGCACACAACCTGTTTACGTAAAGTTGGCGGCTCGGTGATGTTGGCGGTTCCGCCCGCCATCCTGGAAATCTTGCATTTGCAAGCAGGGGCCACGGTAGGGGTAGCCGTTGATGATGGCCGCCTGGTAGTAGAGCCCCAACGCCGCCGCTACACCCTGAAGGAACTTCTGGCCCAATGTGATCCCAAGGAGAAAATCAGCGCTGACGATCAGCAATGGCTTGATGCGGGACCGGTCGGAGGGGAGCTGCTTTGAAACGAGGGGAAATCTATCTGGTGTCGCTTGACCCCACTTCCGGCCGCGAACAACAAGGGACACGGCCGGTTTTGGTCGTTTCGCCAACATCTTTTAATCGGGTAACACGGATACCGATAGTGCTGCCTATTACCAGCGGCGGTGATTTCGCCAGGACAAAAGGTTTTGCCGTGTCCCTGTCGGGAGTTGGCACGGAAACAACCGGCGTTATCCGTTGCGATCAGCCCCGCGCCCTTGATCTGAGCGCACGGCATGCCCTTAAACTTGAAAACGTTCCGGATCCGATCATGGATGAGGTGCTTGCCAAATTGATTCCGATTTTCGAGTGAACGAGATAAGTTCGCGCTATTCGCGCAATTGGCCCCGCGCGCCCCAGTCCACCAGGATCAAAGAAAAATAAATCGGACCTTTTTCCGAAAAACGTGGCCCTCGATTGACTATTTGATAGATAACAACGTTCCTCCCTCTCCCTCGTAAGCGATTACCGGGCAACGAGCGCGGCCCGCGGCAGGGGAAGAGATTCGTTTCTAACAACTTTCTGCTTGTTAATTCCTGGCCTATTGTTTAAGCTGACCTCCTCGCTGTTCAGATAAATGCCACCGAGGGGAAAGGGCATGCCGGGACCGAGTACCACCACCTGCCGTCAACAATCAGGTAAACGCAAGCCGCTTCGGGAGATGATCCGCCCGCGAGCGGCTTTTTTTGTGCGGCCGGCCTGGTTGCGTCAGGGGGGATTTTTGTATGCTGCGAGACAATGATTTCCCAATAGGTGCAGATCATGGCAAAGTGCCACAATCAAACGTGGTCTGGACCCCTATTGATTTTCCAGAGGCGCCATAATGTCAATAAATGTCGATACCGCTACGTATGAAAAAGGAAAGCTCTACGAAATTAATCTGGACGAACTACAGACTGATCCCCAGCAGCCCAGAAAGAGCATCGATCCACAGGCATTAGAGGAACTGGCCGCCTCGGTTACCAGTAGTGGGGTGCTCCAGCCAATCATCTTTCGGCTCGACGATCAGGGGAACAAGGTAATCGTAGCCGGGGAGCGCCGCACCGCTGCTGCGCGCAAGGCTGGGCTTGCCACCATCCCCGCCATCTTAATTGCCGGCAATTATGCGGAAATTGCCATGGTAGAGAATCTTCTCCGTCAGGATCTCACCAGCATCGAAGAGGCCGAAGGCCTGCAGGCCCTGATGAACAAACAGCAATACACCCAAGAGCAATTGGGGGGCATCATCGGAAAGGCCCAGAACACCTTGAGCGAGATCTTGAGCCTTAACCGGCTGCCCCAGGAGGTTCGCGACGACTGCCGGGGAAACCGAGCCATCTCCAGAAGCAGCCTTATCGTCATTGCCAAAAAGAAGCAGGCCCGGGCTATGACCACAGCTTACAACGCCTACAAGGCTAAACTGCAAAAAGCCCCCCTCCCCAGGCAGAAGCAGGATCGCAACGCCCCCCAGGCAGCCTGCCTCTTACTGGACAAGGCCGCAACAAAACTCACAAACATTGATACCTCGGCCTGGCCGGATGAGGATAAGGCCAACCTGCAAACAGCCATGGTCAACCTCAAGGCCATAATCGACACCTGCCTTAATGACCTCCCCCCGGTTATGCCGTCGTAAAAAAACTGGCTAGAGCAGAGCAGAGAATTTTTTAACGGTCGCAAAGTTTACTAATAATATCAAGATGATAAATAGTATCGGTACACCGATACTCCTCATCTTCACCACGCCATAATTACAACCTTTGCAGGCCGATAACACCTTGGTTACCGTGGGGTACAGAGTATCATTAGAAAGTTGGTTGGCAACATTACATGCCCCATGGCGATTTGATGCCTGAAAATGACCTCTAAGCACCAAAAATATGCATTTATGGGATATTTCCCTTATAATACAAAAGGTTAGCTTGGCCAGACCCCGGTTTATGGTATAGAAAGAAAGCATTCTGTGAATCAACGACCCGGAGGACGTCTTTCTGGCCACGAATTGTCGGCCCCATCGATAGCCTTGATTTTAACTGCGGACGAGGAAGGACGCATCACGAATGGCACTTAACGAGGCGCTTAGCGCGCGAAATCGGAACTCGGCAGATGAGTTCTACACTCAGCTTACTGATATCGAAGACGAACTGCGGCACTACCGGGCCCAATTCAAAAACAAGGTCGTGCTGTGCAATTGCGACGACCCGTTCGAGAGCAACTTCTTCAAGTACTTCGCCATGAACTTCGGTCACCTCGGCCTGAAGAAGCTCATTTCCACCAGCTATGCAGGTTCGCCGATCACAGGTAAGCAGCTGCCTCTCTTCGATGTCGAGGGGCTGCGAGCCGTTCGACCCGTGCGTGATGTTTACAAGGTCGAGATCACCGAAGTCCCAGACCTCAATGCTGATGGCGCAATTGACCTGCTCGACGTCGAGCACCTCCTGCGCCACGACTCAAACGCGGTTACTCCACTGGGAGGTGATGGCGACTTCCGCAGCCCGGAGTGTGTCGCTCTACTGGACGAGGCTGACATAGTCGTAACAAACCCACCATGGAGTCTAATTCGGTCCTTCATCCCAATGCTCCTCGAGCACGATAAACAGTTCCTCGTGCTTGGCGATCAAAATTTCGTGACTTATCGGGAGATTTTTCGAGAAATCCAGGCCAACAAACTTTGGTTTGGTTATAACAACGGCGGTACTAAGTGGTTCCGAGTGCCCGATGACTACGAGATAAAGACAGAATCGCGCAAGAAGATTGTCAACGGCGTGAAATACTTCAGCATGGGGCGAGCCTACTGGTTCACAAATATCGATCACAGCAGGCGCCACGAGCCCTTGACCTTGTATAAGCGTTACTCCCCCGAAGAGTACCAGACTTATACGAATTACCCGGCAATTGAGGTTTCGAAGGTTTCGGAGATCCCGATGGACTACGATGGTGAAATGGGTGTCCCCATCACGTTTCTGGATAAGTACAGTCCTGAGCAATTTGAAATCATCGGTCAAAGCATCGAGCTGGCTGAGCCCATGTCGCGGTATGCGGCAAAGGAGGACTACGCCTGCGCCGCTGGCCGGGTTGTTGGCGGGACCGGAAAGTTTTTTGTCCCTCTCGGTAGTGGGAAGCATCGAGGCGTTTACCAGCGTGTTGTCATTAAGCATATAGGAGACAAATCGTGAAGATCGCGCTAAAGAAGGTGACCGTCCGCGACGTTGCCGAAGACTTCGTTGACAACGACGAGCAGGGTGTATCGGGTTACAAAGGCAAGCTCAACATCAGGCCCAAGTACCAGCGAGAGTTTGTCTATGATGAGAACAAACGGGGAGCAGTTCTGGATACGATCCGTAGGGGATTCCCGCTCAACGTCATTTACTGGGCACTTAACGAGGACGGCACCTACGAGGTCTTAGATGGCCAGCAACGGACGATCTCGTTCTGTCAGTATGTTGTTGGCGATTTCTCGATCATGATCGATGGTCACCCGATGGCCTTCCACAATCTCACACAGCCGCAGAAGGAGGCTATTCTCGACTACGACCTGATGGTTTACGTCTGTGAGGGCAACGATACTGAGAAGCTCGACTGGTTCCGAACAATCAACATAGCTGGGGAGAAGCTTTACGATCAGGAGCTGCGCAATGCCGTCTATACCGGCCCCTGGCTGACTCACGCCAAGTCGATTTTCAGCAAGTCCAACGGCGCGGCCTACGGTCTGGCCAGCAAGTACGTCCCCGGCTCCCCAATCCGTCAGGAGCTGCTGGAGACGGCTCTCAAGTGGAAGTCCGGCGGCAAGATCGAGCACTACATGTCTGATCATCAACACGACCCTACTGCCAACGAGCTTTGGACCTATTTCCGGAACGTCATTGAGTGGGCACAGCTAACATTCACGACCTATCGCAAAGAGATGAAAGGTGTCGCGTGGGGGCCGCTCTACGACGAGTTCAAGGATGAGCCGTACGACCCGGCCGCGCTAGAGAAACGAATCGCCGCGTTAATGCGTGATCCAGATGTGAGCAAGAAAAAGGGCATCTACACTTATGTACTCACCGGCGAGGAGCGGCACCTGAGCATACGGCAGTTCGACGACAACATGAAACGTGCCGCCTACGAGGCCCAAAACGGCATGTGTGCCAACGGGACCAAATGCAAAACACCGGGAAACGACGACGGTCATAGTGTCTTTGAGCTCGGGGAAATGAATGGTGACCACATCACCCCGTGGTCCAAGGGTGGCAAAACCGTAGCGGAAAACTGCCAGATGCTTTGCATCCCTTGTAATCGCGACAAGAGCGATTTGTGACGCGTGTCATTGGTTCATACCCCAGGATGGGCCTAACAAGTGTGATAATCCGGGACGCTCTTAAGAAATTAAGTAAAAAATATACCAGCTTAATTTCTTAAGAGCGTCCATCAAAATATTCGGTTGCCGTGTGCAGGTGACAAGGAAACTGGGGAGCGCCCCTATTTTCCTCCACCCCAAAATTTCCATTGTTTTTGCAACAAGGATAATCAATGTGTAATGGAAAGCCATTTCTCCGTTGGGCAGGAAGTAAGAAGAGGCTGCTTCCGAAACTTATCGACTATTGGAATGACGAATTCACTCGATATGTGGAGCCGTTCGTAGGCTCTGCCGCATTATTTTTCGCGATAGATCCACCCAAAGCAATATTGTCTGATATCAACTCGGACCTCATCGAAACATTTAAAGCTGTACGGAATCACCCGCGTGCGGTGTACAACCGGTTGCTCAGTTTGCCCTTAGGACAAGAAGCTTACTATCGAATCCGCGAGGAAGATCCTTCGCGGCTGTCCACGCTCGATCGAGCCGCCCGTTTTGTTTATCTAAATCGATTTTGCTTTAACGGCCTTTATCGTACTAATGAAAAAGGAAAATTTAACGTGCCCTACGCGTCCTCAAAGACAGGGCGAATACCTTCTCGGGACGAACTATACAATGCGGCAAAAAATCTGTTCTGTGCTCAAATTGAAGCAAGAGATTTCGAGGAAACACTACAGGATGTACAGCCCGGTGATTTCGTCTATATGGATCCACCCTATGCTGTCAAAAACAGTAAAATATTTCGCCAATACGGTCCAGACAGTTTCGGGACAGAAGATCTTTCTCGTCTCGCTTCAGCACTTCCGCAAATTGATCGCTGCGGCGCGACGTTTTTAGTGAGTTACGCCATGTGTCCGGAAGCCCTGGATGCTTTTGGTGGTTGGCATATCCGACAAGCAAACACACAGCGCAGTATCGCTGGCTTTGCACGGCATCGTCGTATGGCTGTGGAAATTCTCGTCTCAAATCGCGAAATGAAGGATATAGATTAATTAGTGACACCCTGCAAGCATGACAAGGCGAAAGGTTGTTTCTTTCAAAGAGAACTTACGCGATGATGCTAGTACTTTTTAACTACGGGTCAAAAAGATGATTCTTGCAGTAATGAGCGATCTCCATATTGGATTGGCAGCGCGTGCAAAGGATCTTTGCCCTGAACCACCACGCTCAGCCCCAAAAAATCTCAGAAGATATAAAGAAAAGAGTGAAAGCGCATACAGACAAAAATTTGTTCAGTTTGTTAAAGATACTCAGATTACCGCTGATTATCTTGTGCTTCCTGGAGATATAACCAATAAAGCAACCCCACAAGAGGTAGAAATTGCTTCCAATTTCATTTTGCAAGCGGCTGATGCTCTCGGCGTAGCACACAATAAAATTATATTTGTTCCTGGGAATCATGACGTTGACTGGTCAGTGTTCGATCCACATGATAATACAGGAGTACGATGGGGACAGAGATATGATCCGATTAGCCATTCCAGTTTCTATTTTAGACAAATCGTAGAATCTGGGGAAGGAAACATCTTTTCTCCTCCGCATTTCATAGCTTGGAGATTTGATGATCTCCTTGCTATTGGCTATAATTCAGCTAGCCACGACGCACCTCTTCACAAAGATGCCGCCCATCATGGGCTTGCGGACCCACACCATCTTGATGCTATCCGGCAGTTCTTAGCGACACTTGGCCCTCCAGATGGTCGTGTCCGTCTTTTTTTTGTGCATCATCACATGTTGGATTTCAGTGCGCCCACACCTTCAACGCCCGATTTTAGTCTGATGACAAACGCTGACAATCTGCTTTCTCTTCTCCATGAGTGCAGTTTTGACATTATTATACATGGGCACAAGCATCATCCTCGTTTCGACACTCACAGTACACACACGTATCCCCATATCCCGGTCTTATGTTCTGGCAGTTTTTCGGTAGAGATTGATACTCAATGGGCTGGAACTATTGATAATCAGTTCCACTTAGTAACGATAAGTGGCAGATCAGGGAACGAAAAACAAATTGCTGGCAAGATCACGAGTTGGACCAATAATCACAGTAAGGGTTGGATTCCAAGTGAAGAATCGACAAGTGGCATCCACCATTTAATTCCGTTTGGAAGTTATGTAATGCCACGCGAACTTGATGCACGCCTTGAACCTTTCATTATTCAATGGTTAACGCAGCACGATCACATATTATGGAAGAATGTTATCGAAAAATTTCCGGACTTGGAGCACCTGCCTCTAAACAGTGCAATCGCCGCGTTTGAGAGGATGGGACGACAGTTAGGTCGTCAAAGCATGTATGGAACGCTCAAGGATTTGATTTTATATTAATGGAGACTAAGGCATGAGGCACGAAAAGCCAAAACACAGACGATTTCTTTTCGAGGTTGATAATGCCCGGAATTTGTCTATGCAGGAGTTGGTTGAGACATTTATTCCGACTCAAGCGTTCTGGCGTCTCTTGTCTGCTAAACATCATGTGGTACTCGGCGCTCGAGGTCAGGGTAAGACAGCATTGGCAAAGATGCTCTCTCATGATCATCTTGTATTGCTGTCCCAAGCTCGGGATGAATCAAGAGCTCGTTCGGCTGTTTATAATCAAGAGTTCATCGGGATCTACCTCCCTACGCGTCTGGAATGGGTCGGTGGTCTTAAAAATAAGCCTTGGTTGAATGAAAAAGAACGTGAAGAGCTATTCCAGTGGCGTCTTAATATAGCCGCTTGTATTGCTTTTACCCCCATTGCAAAAAGCTGCATCTCGACATATGTGCCAGGTAAAGCAAAGCAGGCACAGACCGAAAGGGAGTTGGCTCACCAACTCTCAAAAGACTGGATTGCCGAGCCAGGATCGATATTTGATGACCTTTTGCAACTTCGACGGCATTTGGAGGATACTGACTATCGTAAGCAAATTCAGATTCTTCGAGAACGAGCATCTGGGCGACTTCCCGATAGCGAGCAGCCAGAGGGAATTGCTTTCGGCACAGATCTATTTACGCCATTACGTCAGGGAATCAGGCAATTATCTCGTATTCTTTCCATCAACACGAATTGCGCGTGGCTCCTATGTATTGATGAAACGGAATTTCTTGATAAAATGGACCACCGCATTATCAACTCACACATGCGTGCCTACCCAGATAAGCTATTTATCAAAATGACAACGATGCCATATTGTCATTATACTCTCGCAACTAATATTGGACCAGATCTTGTAAATGGGCATGATTTTGAATATGTGAATATGGACTCCGATCGTGTCCTGACCGCTCGTGCTAATGGAGAGACGGATACCATTGGAACACAATTTGGACAAAAGTTGTTTAAGAAACTCATTGAAGCATCTTCTGTCCAGACTCCCGAGAGCAATAGCCGGCCTGGCCTCAGCGCATGGGATGTTTTAGGAGACTCGGAACTTCTTGACCCGCGGCAAGAAGATTGGACTCCCCAGTCAGCGAACATGATATTATTAGAAAAGTATGCATCGCCTAAGACAATTGAGCGAGCGCGTCGGCTGCTCGGGACTCAAAAATTCAAAGACGAAATAAGTAGAAAGATACATGGGGCCTTACTACTTCGTAAAGAAATCGACGAATTAAAAGGGAACAAAGCTCCTACGGTCTACTCGGGAGCAAGAATGGCTATCCGTTGTGCAGACTGCAACCCAAGACGATTGATCAGGATATTCAACGCGCTTCTTATGTTACGGTCCAAGGAACAAAGGTCGTTTGCAAGGGTGAAATTTAAGACTTGGATTTCGCGAGAAGACCAGACCCGTGCCATTCGTACCCTTTCTGCCAGCACGCTGAACCAAGTCAGAACACTTTCAGAAGTGGGGCCTGAATTACACGAATTTCTCAGCATGCTGGGTGAATATATGCACGCGAGTCTCTATTACAAACCGTTAACAACCGACCAAATCTCATCGGTATCGATTGACAAGACCGTGTCTGATGAAAACTGGAAGCTTATCCGTGTGGCGATCGGCTATGGACTCTTACATCCAAACATTAGCTCAGGTAATCCAGACGAAATGCCCTGGCGAGAGGGAACATTTCATCTGTCCTATGCTCTTGCACCCCACTTTTTTCTATTGCCACGTCGGGGCAAAGCCACAAAACTATCGGCTATTGAAAAATTTCATGCGATGAACCCAAAAAACAAAGGGACCTTTTTTCCCTCTGAAAAAAAACAACTTTCATTGCTTGATGTTGGAGATAAGTTATGAGAACCATCCAGGTTCTGGATATAGACTTTGATTCAGTGTGTGATGAACTATACGATATTTCCTTATTTGCCAGTGGATATGAGTCGAGATGCATTCATATCCCCGCAAAAATTACGCCCAGCATGGTAACGAGTCCGCTTGTTTTTGGTTTCACAGAAGAGCCCCATTCCGGGAACAGACCTAAAAACGATAACTTTTATTTGAAGCAATGGAATCGTAAGCCTATTCCTTTGAGTGTAGACGGTGATAAGCCTATCTATGAAGAACTTAATAGGCAGGCAGAGTCACTCGATAGCCCTATTCGCATCCTTTTGGATTACTCCTCCATGTCGCGCCACTGGTATGCCACAGTTTTAAACTGGGCGCGGTTTGCGGCTTCTAATAAAGACATAATTATCGACTTTGTTTACTCAATGGGTAAATATGACGAGGCAAAAAAGCCTATGGTCATCCGAAGTATGGCGTCCATTCAGGGCTGTGAAGGTCGGGCATATAGACTACGTGAGTCAATTGCGGTCTTTGGTCTTGGGTTTCACGGACTAGCCACACTTGCTGTCCTTGATCAGCTTGAAGCAGATACTGTTTATGCCTTTTTGGCGTCACCAGGATCGTCAAAAAAGTATGTTGCGAAGGCTCGAGAAATTAATAAGGATTTGATCAATGACAACAGAACAAAAGCTCTTCTTGAGCTTCCGCTAGCGAGCGTTGAAAAATGCTACCGACTTCTCGCCGAAACGATTGCACCTCATCGTCCAGATGGTGAGATAACTCTTGTCCCCATGGGGCCAAAACCACATGTTCTTGCCTCAATACTTATTGCCATGCGGTTTCAGGAGGTTGCTTGTCTGCGGGTTAGTGGTGCCCCCTCTCCTATAGACGTCAGGCCTACTGGCGATATCGTGGCGACCCGTGTCGTCATGAGAGGGGAGTCTTCTTTTGATATGAGATAAATGTAAACACCTCCCAATCAGGGGATGAGGAGGGGATGGGGGGAGTTCCGGGGACAGTATATGAAACTACTTAATAGAATCAGGGGTATTCCGAGGACACCAACTTAATTCCGCTTCAACGTTGTGCATCGGCTGCCGGCCTGGCATGGCAACATTCGCAATCAGGTGTTTGGAACTTGCTGGTGTCTGTGCGTGAGTGGATCATTTCACTTTCTCGGCACGCAGAATTTCCCCTACATCCCGCCACGCAATGAGCCGCGCCGTTGATCGTTGTTGCGACTCCTCGCCGCCATAGACCACGGCATTTTCAATCTGCGCCGGCAGGCTGGAATTGCCTGCCCTCTCGGCAAAGGGCGCGAAGCCTTTAAAGAAATCCGGGGTTGCCGTGGCGGCGGATTTGGCCTCGATGGCATAGAGGCGATCACCAAGATTCACCAGCACATCCATTTCCAGCCCGCGACTTTCACGATAGTGATGGAGACTGGGCTGCTCGCCCCGATGAACCTGCGCCTTGTAGAGTTCCGACACCACCCAGCTCTCGAAGATAGCGCCGCGTAATGGATGGTGGCGCAGTTGTTCGGGCTCCCGGATGTTCAGCAAATAACAAACCAGCCCGCTATCGAGAAAATGGAGCTTGGGCGTTTTCACCACCTGCTTGCGAATGTTGCCATGCCAGGCCGGCAGCCGATGCACAAGATAGCTGGTTTCGAGATGTGAATTCAAATTGCAAGTGCACCACGAGCCTCACTCCAGAACATTTCATGGGGTGTTCGGTAGTCGAGGCACTTCCTTGGTCGATTGTTTAATCTTTTGACCGCCTCCTGGACGTCTTT
>Ga0172380_10002115_pt1 | contig 32062 bp, 26 predicted proteins | sample Leawe162metaG_FD_119747 | JGI IMG/M metagenome (GOLD analysis project Ga0172380, IMG submission 119747) | Leachate microbial communities from a municipal landfill in Southern Ontario, Canada - Leachate well 162 metaG | ecosystem: Engineered > Solid waste > Landfill > Unclassified | place... | reverse complement strand
TTGCTGCGCAAGGCACTCAGCACGAACGGGGTGGTCACCAATTTGGTAAATGGCCGTTCGCCCTGAGTAGCCCGCACAGCGGGCGTATCGAAGGGTGGGCATCGTTCAACTGCGTTTTCTAGGATCAATTTTCAATTTTGCAGGCCCTTCAAGACGCTCTAGAATCGATCATTTCGACTTCGCCAAGGGGCCACGACCCCCTTAATCTATGAGGTGGATGCTCGTTTTATTTTTTCACAGCCTCTGAGTCGTTACGCAAAAAGAGCAAACCCTTACTCCTCGGGCGGTGTGACGCCGGGACGCGCCAGTACGTGAGTCTTGGCGCGGCGCGCTTCAATCTCGGCAATTTGTGCTTGCTGTGCGGGAGTCAATCGCTCGATATTCTGTGGTTTTACGGCAGCAGCCTGAGCCTTGGCGCGCTCCAAGGCGGCCTGAATGAGGGCTTGTGCATCGGTATTGGGCACAGCCGTTGATTGTGCGGCAGCCTGCTCTTTTTTCGCCAGTTTCTCGGCCTTGTCGCGTTTGTCGCGTTCGATGCGTTCAAGACGGAATTGGTAGCGCTCCTTGGAGGCTTTTGCTGCGGCATGTTTTTTATCGCGCGCCGATTGCTCGCTCCGGGCGGTTGGCGGCAACGGCAGCATGCTGATGCAATCCACCGGGCAGGGAGTGATGCATAGTTCGCAGCCAGTGCACAGTGGGGCAATGATGGTGTGCATCTGCTTGGATGCGCCGGAAATTGCATCTACCGGACAGGCTTGCAGGCACAGCGTGCAGCCGATGCAAAGATTTTCGTCGATGAAGGCGACTGATGGAGGCTGGAGTACGACGCCTTCGCCAAACGGCTTGAATTCGGCGCCGAGCAACGCTGCCAACTCGCGTATGCCTTCTTCGCCGCCGGGCGGGCATTTGTTGATGTCGGCCTCACCCGATGCTATAGCTTCGGCATACGGCATGCAGCCCGAATAGCCGCACTTTCCGCATTGCGTCTGCGGCAGAATGGCATCTATTCTGGCGGCCATAGCCAGCATTGCGCTCAGCATTGTTTGATGAACACCGATTGTTTGATGAACCTGGAAATAACCTTAAGCGGGCGGCGGTCGAGAATTTTACCTCTCATGATGGTCGCAAATACCGCGCCAAGCAGGATGAGCAGATATTGGGTCATTGATGTGGCCGATGCCGGAGTAAACCTCCCGCTGGAGGGCGATGAGCTACGCCGTCTGACACCCGCTTTTTGTTATTCGTCACGAGTTTAGTGATGGCACAAGTTGTGAGACTCTGCCCACTGATAGAGCGTTTTAGGTTCAATATCCACAGCGCCATTCTTGAATTCTAGACAACCCCAATCCGGGTCAATACGAGCAGAATTCGCCTCTGAAACATCCACATGATTTTCGATCAAAGGTGAAAGATCAGTTTCCATGAATTCACCATTATTGAATGTCAGGGCGAACACATAACTGCCACGATGTTCAAATTGTTTGAGTTTCATTTCGTTACTCCAAAGGCTCAACAGGATGAAATTTTTGCGTATCCCAAATATCAATGAGTTCAGTTTGATGTAACTCTGCCCACTCCCTCACCAGAGTAAAGCACTTATTGGGTAACCGTCCTTCAATTAAATCCAAGCTGACTAAATTCATCACTGCTTCATGCTCGCCATATTTTATGTGAATGTGACGAGGTGGATGCTCGCGATCAATCAAGAACATGCGGATAATGATTCCATAGAAGCGCGCTATTTCCGGCATATATGATTAAGGCGAATAAGATAATCAAGTCTAATACTACAACATTTTCTTTCTGTCATTCTCAAAATGCATGTGAGTTCTTTGGTTTTGTTCGTGTTTTTCGTGCCTTTCTTGGGGAACTAGCCGCAAAGGTTTGTGTGCCATATTTCATATGGCTGCATTCGATTAAACGCGGTTGTGCAAAAAACAGTAAGCGTTTGCTATGTTCCAGCATCAGCCTATTCGAGCGGACGGAGCTATTTTTGGCTGGAGTATCATTTTTTATGGTGTAGAATCCGCACCAAATTTTGCAAGTTTTCGCCTGATGGCGAATGGTCTGCCTACCCCTTTCCGAGGAAAATTCATGTCCCTTACACCTTCCGCCGCCGAGAAGAAAGCACGCACACTTTCTGAGGCGATGCCCTACATCCAGCGTTTCTTTGACAAGACCATCGTCGTTAAATATGGCGGCAACGCGATGACGGATCCGCAGTTGCAAGATAGCTTCGCACGTGATGTCGTATTGCTGAAACTGGTGGGAATGAATCCGGTGATCGTGCATGGCGGCGGCCCGCAAATCAACGACTTGCTCAAGCGTGTCGGCAAGCAGGGCGAATTCATCCAGGGCATGCGCGTCACCGACGAGGAGACCATGGATGTGGTCGAGATGGTGCTGGGCAAGGTCAACAAGGATATCGTCAACCTGATCAACAAACACGGCGGCAAAGCGGTGGGGCTGACCGGTCAGGACGGCGCGTTCATCCGCGCCAAGAAAATGATGCTGGAGAGCAACGAAGAGCCGGGCAAGATGCTGGACATCGGGCTGGTCGGCGAGATCACCAAGATTGATCCCGCCATTATCACCTTTCTCGATTCCGGCGATTTCATCCCGGTGATTGCGCCGATCGGCGTCGCGCCCGATGGCGAGACGCTGAACATCAACGCCGACCTGGTGGCGGGCAAGCTGGCGGAAGTGCTGCATGCGGAAAAGTTGGTGCTGCTGACCAATACGCCGGGCGTGCTGGACAAGGACGGTAACCTGCTTTCCGGGCTGACGCCCAAGGATATCGATAATCTGGTGGCGGAGGGTACCTTGTCCGGCGGCATGCTGCCCAAGATCGGCTCCGCGCTGGATGCGGCGCGCAGCGGTGTGAAGTCGGTGCATATCATCGACGGGCGGGTGGAGCACGCGCTGCTGCTGGAAATTCTGACCGACGAGGGTGTGGGCACTTTAATTAAAAGCAAATAAAAACTTCTATCCGCAGATTACGCAGATGAACGCAGATTCAAAGCCAATCTATTTAATCCGCGTAACCTGCGGACGGACATGATGTCTCGCCGCGTATGGATTTTCGATCTGGACAACACGCTGCACAACGCGACGCCGCACATCTTTCCGCACATCAACCGCAGCATGACGGCCTATTTGCAGCAGTACTTGCAATTGGATGAGGCGGCGGCGAACGCATTGCGCGTGCATTACTGGCAGCGTTACGGCGCGACGCTGAGCGGTTTGATGCGCCACCACGGCACTGATCCGGCGCATTTTTTGTGGCATACCCACCAGTTCCCCGAGCTGGAGCGGATGGTGTTGCGCGAACCGCGTTTGCGCCATGTGTTGAAGGCGCTGCCGGGCAGGAAGGTGGTGTTTTCCAATGCGCCGCAGCACTATGCGCGAGCGGTGTTGAAGCTGTTGCGCGTGGCGGATTTGTTCGATGATGTGATGGCGGTGGAGCAGACGCGCTTTCGCCCCAAGCCCGACAGTTTCGGCTTCCTGCGCCTGCTGCAGCGGCATCGCGTCGCGGCGGCGCAATGCGTGATGGTCGAAGACAGCGTGGAAAATCTGGTTGCAGCCAAGCGGCTGGGAATGCGCACGGTGTGGGTGAATGGCGGCAACAAGAGCGCGCCGTGCGTGGATGTGAAAATACGCGATGTGATGCAGTTGCCGGGCGCGCTGCATCGGTTAAATTGAAGAGGAAAACATGGCAAGTAAACCGGGCGAGAGAAAATTACAAATCCTGCAAGCCGTGGCGCAGATGCTGGAGCAACCCAAGGGCGAGAAAATCACCACGGCCGCGCTGGCGGCCAGGCTGGAGCTTTCCGAGGCGGCGCTGTACCGACATTTCGCCAGCAAGGCGCAGATGTTCGAGGGGCTGATCGAGTTCATCGAGCAGACCGTGTTCGGCCTGATCAACAAAATCACCCAGGAAGAGAAGAGCGGTTTGCAGCAGGTCGAGGCTATTGTGTCCATGCTGCTCGGCTTTGCGAAAAAAAATCGCGGCATGTCGCGGGTGCTGATCGGTGATGTGCTGGTGAATGAGAACGAGCGTTTGCAGCAGCGCATCAACCAGATGCTGGACCGCATCGAGGCGACGCTCAAGCAATCCTTGCGCATGGCCGCGACGCAGGGCGAAATGGGCGAATCAGTGGATGTGGGCGCGCACGCCAATCTGCTGGTGTGTTATGTGATCGGCCGCTGGCAGCAATTCGCCAAGAGCGGTTTTACCCGCGACCCGGTGGCGCAGTGGCCGGCGCAGTCGGCGATTATGTTGGGCAAATAATTTCAGGGGATAAACAATAATCCTGATTCTCGGTTCCAACACCAGCGAACAGCGCGGTAGGATGGGTTGAGCAACGCGATACCCATCGTTAGCAATTGTCGGCTTTCGCTATGCTCCTTCCAACCTACGAAAAACGGAAAGAAAAATGATTCTGATTCTCAGTTCCAACACCAGCGAACAAGCCCCGGAATACCGGCAGTTGCTGGCGCATCTTGCCACCTTGCAAGGCATCCAGACCCGTGTGCATGTCGAGCGCGGCAGCGAACAGGCGCTCACGGAAATCTACCTGATCGGCAACACCAAGCTGCTGGATATCGAGGACATGCAGAGCCTGCCGTGTGTCGAGCGCGTGGTGCGGGTTTCCGAGGAGTACCGCATCCTCGGGCGGCATAAGGACGACCAGCGCCCCACGCATTTCGATTACAACGGCGTGCGCTTCGGCCAGGACACGCTGCACGTGTTTGCCGGGTTATGCGCGGTGGACAATCGCGAGCATGTCGAAATGATGATGAAAGCCGTGGCCGACAACGGCCAGGTGTGTACGCGCATGGGCGCATACAAGCCGCGCACCAGCCCGTATGCGTTTCAGGGGCACGGTAAAAATTGCCTGCCCTACGTGTTCGAGTTGGCGGGCAAGTACGGCATCAAGGTGATTGCGATGGAAATCACCCACGAGTCGCACCTCATCGAAATTAAGGAGGCATTGCATCAGACCGGCAACCCGACCGGCGTGATGCTGCAAATCGGCACGCGCAACACGCAGAATTTCGAGCTGCTGAAGATCGTCGGGCGTCAAACAGAAATGCCGGTGCTGCTCAAGCGCGGTTTCGGCATCACGCTGGACGAATCACTGAACGCGGCGGAATATCTGGCCTCTGAAGGCAACCGCAACGTGGTGTTCGGCTTGCGCGGCATGAAGACCAATATGGGCGACCCGCACCGCAACCTGGTGGACTTCGCGCATGTGCCGGTGGTCAAGCGGCTGACGCGCATGCCGGTGTGCGTCGATCCGTCGCATTCGGTGGGATCGCGGCAAGCGTCGCCGGACGGCATACTCGACACGATGCACGTCACCGCGCAGGGCGTGTTGGCCGGCGCCAACATGGTGCTGGCGGATTTTCATCCCGCTCCGCCCAAAGCCTTGGTGGATGGCCCGCAAGCCATGCTGCTGAAGGAGTTGCCGTATTTCCTGGAGGATGTGCAGATCGCCCGCGAGGCGTATCTCAAGCGCGTTGCGCTGCGCCAAAAACAATAGATTTCAAACCTCTTTTTTATCCATAAAACGTAAGCAAACAAAAAGCCGCAGGTGTCTCCTGCGGCTTTTGTTCATGCGGGCAGAGACTGGTGGTAATTGCGGCTCAGCTCATGCACCGCCGCAACCAGTGCCGCCACATGTTCCGGGTTGGTGTGTTGCGAGATGCCGTGGCCCAGGTTGAACACATGGCCGCTGCCGTAGCCGTAGCTGCTGAGCACTTTTTCCGTTTCGGTACGGATCGCCTCGGGTGAGGCAAACAATACCGCCGGGTCGAGGTTGCCCTGCAGCGCGACTCTATGCCCGACCTTTTGCCGCGCGATACCGATGTCCATGGTCCAGTCCAGGCCGATCGCATCACAGCCGGTGTCGGCGATACTCTCGATCCACAGACCGCCGCCCTTGGTGAACACGATGTTCGGGATGCGCACGCCGTCTTTTTCCTTGATCAGGCCGTCGACGATGCGCTGCGTATAAGCCAGCGAGAATTCGTGGAACGCCGCATGCGACAACACGCCGCCCCAGGAATCGAAAATCATCACGGCCTGCGCACCGGCTTCAATTTGCGCATTCAGGTAGGCGATTACCGCTTGGGTGGTCACTTCGAGAATGTGGTGCATCAGCTTGGGTTCGTTGTACATCAAGGTCTTCACCTTGGCGTAATCGTCGCTGCCGCCGCCTTCGACCATGTAGCAGGACAAGGTAAACGGGCTGCCGGAAAAACCGATCAACGGCACGCGGCCATCGAGCGTCTTGCGGATCTGAGACACCGCATCGGTGACGTATTTCAAATCCTTGCCGATGTCTGGCACGCGTAACGCCTTGATGTCCGCTTCCGTCTTCAGCGGGCGCTCAAATTTCGGGCCTTCGCCATCGGAAAAATACAGACCCAGCCCCATCGCGTCCGGCACGGTGAGAATGTCGGAGAACAGAATCGCCGCGTCCAGCGGGAAACGGTCCAGCGGTTGCAGTGTCACTTCGGTGGCGTAATCCGGGTTCTTGCACAGGCCCAGGAAGCTGCCGGCGCGCTGGCGCGTTTCGCGGTACTCCGGCAGGAAGCGCCCGGCCTGGCGCATCATCCACATCGGCGTGTAGTCGGTCGGCTGGCGCAGCAATGCGCGCAGGAAGGTGTCGTTTTTCAGTTTGAAGTTCATATGTACCTTTGTTAATTCTTCGTGTCGTTCGGGCGGGATGAATCCCGCCCCTGCAGGTCAGCGCGGCAGCACCGACGAGCCCATCAGGAACTCGTCCACCGCCCGCGCGCACTGGCGGCCTTCGCGGATCGCCCACACCACCAGCGACTGTCCGCGACGCATGTCGCCTGCCGCAAATACCTTGTCCCGGCTGGTGCGGTAATTTTCGGTGTCGGCCTTGACGTTGCCGCGCGCATCTTTTTCGACGCCGAACGCATCCAGTACCGGCTGCAAGGGATGGGTGAAACCCATCGCCAGAAACACCAGGTCGGCCTTCAGGTCGAATTCGCTGTCGGCGATCTCGCTCATCTTGCCGTCCTTCCACGCGACACGCACCGCACGGATTTTCTCGACCTTGCCGTTGCTGCCGACAAACTCCTTGGTGGCGATCGCCCAGTCGCGCGCACAACCCTCCTCGTGCGAGCTGGAAGTGCGCAGCTTGTTCGGCCAATACGGCCACACCAGCGGCTTGTCTTCTTTTTCGGGTGGGCGTGGCATCACTTCGATCTGCGTGACCGAGGCTGCGCCGTGACGGTTCGACGTGCCGACACAATCGGAACCGGTGTCGCCGCCGCCGATCACGACCACATGCTTGCCCTTCGCGTTGATCGGATTCTTGCCGTCGCCCGCCACCTCTTTATTTTGCGGAATGAGGAATTCCAGCGCGTAATGCACGCCGTCCAGCGCACGTCCCGGTACCGGCAGGTCGCGCGGCTGCTCCGAACCGCCCGCGAGGATCACCGCGTCAAACTGCTTCAGCAACTCGTCCGGCGCGACGGTTTTCTGCGCGTCGTTCGCCACCCCCCCAGGCAATTTATCTGGGCATGGCGCTTCCTTGCCGACGAACACCGAAGTTTGAAAGGTCACGCCTTCGGCCTGCAATTGCGCCATGCGCCAGTCGATCAAGTTTTTGTCGAGTTTGAAGTCGGGAATCCCGTAGCGCAGCAGGCCGCCGATGCGGTCGTTCTTTTCGAACACGGTGACCGCATGTCCGGCACGCGCCAGTTGCTGCGCCGCTGCCAGCCCTGCGGGGCCGGAGCCGACTACGGCAACCTTCTTGCCGGTCTTCTTTGCCGCAGGCTGCGGCACCACCCAGCCGTTCTCGCCGCCCTTGTCGATCAGGAAGTGTTCGATGGACTTGATGCCCACCGCATCGCTGTTGATGTTCAGCGTGCAGGCCGCCTCGCACGGCGCGGGGCAGATACGCCCGGTGAATTCCGGGAAGTTGTTGGTGGAGTGCAGCACCTCCAGCGCCTCGCGCCAGTTGCCGTGGTACACCAGATCGTTCCAATCCGGGATGATGTTGTTGACCGGGCAGCCGTTGGTGCAGAACGGCACGCCGCAATCCATGCAGCGCGCGCCCTGTATCGTGGCCTGCGCGTCGCTCAGGTGCAGCGTGAATTCCTTGTAGTTTTTCAGCCGCTCTGCCACTGGCAGGCTGGCCTCGTGCTGGCGCTGGTACTCCATGAATCCGGTAATCTTGCCCATCACGCGCCTCCTTTCTTTTGCGCGGCGATTTCCTGCAAGGCGCGACAGTATTCGTGCGGTAACACTTTGACGAATTTGCTGCGGCTGCTCTCCCAATCGGCGAGTATCTGCTTGGCGCGAACCGATCCGGTATAGCGCGCATGCCGCTCGATCAGCGACTTCAATTGAGCCTCGTCCGTTTGCCCGTTGTGCAGCGCGGCATCCTTGCGCTGTTTGGCGGCGGGCAACACTTCCTCGTTCGCCACCATCGAACTGTTGCAGCAATTGCAGAATTTACCCTCCTCGTCATAGACGTAGGCAATGCCGCCCGACATGCCGGCGGCGAAATTTCGCCCGGTCGCGCCGAGCACGACCACCGTGCCGCCGGTCATGTATTCGCAGCCGTGATCGCCGGTGCCTTCGACCACGGCGGTCGCGCCCGAATTGCGCACACAGAAACGTTCTCCGGCGACGCCGGCGAAGAAGGCTTCGCCCTGGATCGCGCCGTACATGACGGTGTTGCCGACGATGATGTTTTCCGTCGTTTTGCCGCCGAAATCCGCATGCGGGCGGACGATGATCCTGCCGCCCGAAAGCCCCTTTCCAACATAGTCGTTCGCTTCGCCGACCAGATCGAAAGTGATGCCCTTGGCAAGAAAGGCGGCGAAGCTCTGCCCCGCCGTTCCGTTCAACCGAATATGGATGGTGTCGTCCGGCAGCCCGGCAGCGCCGTATTTTTCCGCGACACGACCGGAAAGCATCGCGCCCGCCGTGCGGTTGATGTTCCTGATCGACACCTCGGCGTTGACCTTGATGCCTTTTTCCAGTGCAGGTGAAGCCAGTCTCATGATCTGGTGATCGAGCGCCTTGGTCAGGCCATGATCCTGCGTTTCGGCGTGCCGCCTCGCAACCGTCTCCGGAACCTTCGACTGATAGAATACCTTGGCAAAATCCAGCCCTCTGGCTTTCCAGTGTTCGATGCCCGCGCGCATATCGAGCAGATCGGTGCGGCCGATCAGCTCGTCGAATTTGCGCACGCCCATCTGCGCCATCAGTTCGCGCACTTCTTCGGCGATGAAGAAGAAGAAATTCACCAGATGTTCCGGCTGGCCGGTAAAGCGCTTGCGCAGCTCCGGGTCTTGCGTCGCCACGCCGACCGGGCAGGTGTTGAGATGGCATTTGCGCATCATGATGCAGCCTTCCACGATCAGCGGCGCGGTGGCAAAACCGAATTCGTCCGCTCCCAGCAGTGCGCCGATCAATACATCCCGGCCCGTCTTGATCTGTCCATCGACTTGCACGCGGATACGACCGCGCAGTTGGTTCAAAACCAACGTCTGTTGTGTTTCCGAGAGGCCGAGTTCCCAAGGCGTTCCCGCATGCTTGATCGAAGACAACGGCGAAGCGCCGGTACCTCCGTCGTGCCCCGCGATAACCAGATGATCCGCCTTGGCTTTTGCCACGCCTGCCGCCACTGTGCCCACGCCCAGTTCGGACACCAGCTTGACCGAAATTCCGGCCTTGGGATTGACGTTCTTGAGGTCGTGGATCAGTTGCGCGAGGTCTTCGATCGAATAGATGTCGTGGTGCGGCGGCGGCGAAATCAGGCCGACGCCCGGCACCGAGTGGCGCAGAAAGCCGATGTATTCGGTCACCTTGTGCCCCGGCAGCTGGCCGCCTTCGCCCGGTTTGGCGCCTTGCGCCATCTTGATCTGGATCTGTTCCGCATTGACCAGATACTCGGCGGTCACGCCGAAGCGTCCGGATGCCACCTGCTTGATCGCCGAACGCAACGAGTCGCCGGCCTGCAAGGTGTAATCGCGCTCGATGCGGTCGGCACCAAAAATTTCGGACATCTTCTCGCCGCCCTTGACCGGCAGGAAGCGTTTGGCGTCCTCACCGCCTTCGCCGGTGTTCGACTTGCCGCCGATACGGTTCATCGCGACCGCCAGCGTGGCATGCGCCTCGGTCGAGATGGAACCCAGCGACATCGCGCCGGAGGCAAAACGCTTGACGATCTCCTTGGCCGGCTCGACTTCGTCGAGCGGCACTGGCGGGTTGGCGGGTTTGACCTCGAACAGGCCGCGCAGGGTCATGTGGCGCTTGCTCTGGTCGTTGATCAGCGCCGCATATTCCTTGTAGGTAGAATATTTTCCGGAGCGCGTGGCATGTTGCAGTTTGGCGATCGAATCGGGCGTCCACATGTGTTCTTCGCCGCGCACGCGGAAAGCGTATTCGCCGCCCGCATCCAGCGTGCTGCCCAGAACCATCTCCAGCCCGAAGGCTTGCTGGTGCAGACGCAGTGCTTCTTCGGCGACATCGAACACGCCCAAGCCCTCGATATTGGACGCGGTGCCGGTAAAGTATTTATCGACAAACCCTTTCTTCAGTCCTACCGCTTCGAATATCTGCGCGCCGGTATAGGACATGTAGGTCGAGATGCCCATCTTGGACATCACCTTGCACAACCCCTTGCCGATCGCCTTGGTGAAATTCTTCACATATTTTTCGGCTGCGGCGGGGTCGCCCTGAGCGAACTGTGCAATAGTTTCCATCGCCAGGTACGGATGCACGGCTTCCGCACCGTAGCCGCCGAGCAAGGCAAAGTGATGCGTTTCGCGTGCCGAGCCGGTTTCGACAACTAGGCCGGTGCTGGTGCGCATACCGTTTTTCACCAGATGGTGATGCACGGCGGAAGTCGCCAGCAGTGCGGGAATGGCCAGGTTCTCCGCCGATACCTTGCGGTCCGAAACGATCAGGACATTCGCGCCGGAGCGCACGGCATCTTCGGCTTCCGCCGCAAGCGAGGCGAGGCGCGCCTCGACCCCTTCCTTGCCCCACGCTACCGGATAACAGATGTTCAATTCGTGCGAGCGGAGCTTGCCGCCGGTATATTTTTCAATATGGCGGATTTTCTCCATGTTCTCGGATGAAAGTACCGGTTGCGCGACCTCGATGCGGATCGGCGGATTGATGTCGGACACATCCAGCAGGTTGGGTTTCGGCCCGATAAATGACAGCAAGGACATCACCAGTTCTTCGCGGATCGGGTCGATCGGCGGGTTGGTGACCTGCGCGAACAGTTGCTTGAAATAATAGTAGAACGGCTTCAACTTACCGGACAGCACCGGCAACGCGCTATCGTTGCCCATCGAGCCGGTCGCCTCTTCGCCGTTTTCGGCCATCGGCTGCAGGATGAACGAAATGTCTTCCTGCGTGTAGCCGAAAGCCTGCTGGCGATCTAGCAGGGGAATCGGCGAACTGGCCTGCCGCTCGCTCGCGGTCTGGACTTCGTCGAGCTTGATGCGTATCTTTTCGATCCACTCGCGGTAGGGCTTGACGTTGGCGAGCGTATCCTTGATTTCCTTGTCTTCGATGATGCGGCCCTGCATGGTGTCGATCAGAAGCATCTTGCCCGGCTGCAAGCGCCATTTTTTGACGATGCTGCTTTCGGGAATCGGCAACACGCCTGCCTCGGAAGCCATCAACACCAGATCGTCTTTGGTAATGATGTAACGCGCCGGACGCAGACCGTTGCGATCCAGCGTCGCCCCGATTTGCCGCCCGTCGGTAAACGCCATCGCCGCAGGCCCGTCCCAGGGCTCCATCATCGCCGCGTGATATTCATAAAATGCGCGCCTGTTCTCGTCCATCGTGGCATGTTTTTCCCACGTTTCGGGAATCATCATCATGACGGCGTGCGCCAGCGAGTAGCCGCTCATCACCAGCAGTTCGAGCGCATTATCGAAAGCGGCTGAATCGGACTGGCCGGGATAAATCAACGGCCATATTTTTTGCAGATCCTTGCCCAGCAACGGAGAGGAAACACCTTTTTCACGCGCGCGCATCCAGTTGTAGTTGCCGCGTATGGTATTGATTTCGCCGTTGTGCGCGATCATGCGAAACGGGTGCGCCAGATTCCACTTGGGGAATGTGTTGGTGGAAAAGCGCTGGTGCGCCAGGGCCAGCGCCGAGATGCAGCGCGCGTCCTGGAGATCCTTGTAATAGATTCCGACCTGGTCGGCCAGCAGCAAGCCTTTATACACCACCGTGCGCGCCGACATGGACACCGTGTAATAACCCTTGGCGTGCTCCAGTTCCAGCCGCTGGATCGCATTGGCGGCACGGCGGCGAATAATGAACAGGCGGCGCTCCAAAGCGTCTGCCACCAGAACATTGTTGCACCGCCCGATAAATATCTGGCGAATCACCGGTTCCTGCTGGCGCACGGTCGGCGACATCGGCATATCGGTATCGACCGGCACATCGCGCCAGCCAAGAACCACCAGCCCTTCGCCACGGACGGAGCGCTCGATCTCTTCCTGGCAGGCAGAGCGCGATGCGCTTTCGCGCGGCAGGAAAACCATGCCGACACCGTACTCGCCGGCGCGCGGCAGCGTTACACCTTGCCCAGCCATTTCCTCCCGGAACAACTGATCAGGAATCTGGATCAACAATCCCGCGCCGTCTCCCTGCAAGGCATCGGCTCCGACCGCGCCGCGATGATCGAGATTTTTCAGGATCAGCAGGCCCTGCCCGACGATGCTGTGGCTCTTCTTGCCCTTGATGTGGGCGACAAAACCCACGCCACAAGCATCGTGCTCGTTGCGCGGGTCATACAAACCTTGTTGCATGGGTAAACCTTGTTGCATGGGTAAACCTTGCTGCATGGGGGAAACAGAGTTGCTCACGACATTCCTTGATCAATACACTTAAACAGCTTCCAGGCAAGCGGCGGGTGAATTGCCGCTAACGCATCCCTAAGTTATAGAAAGATCTGCCCGAAATCCAGCCAAAAATCTCCCTTGCGGCGTGCAGAGGGGAAAATAAGGGGGAGGAATTGTAGCTGCAATGCCCGCTTGCTACAAGCAAAAGCGCGTTCAGAAAGCGAGTTCGGAGGGACGGCGCGCCGTCTATGCCGGCGCATTGATGATTCCCGCTGCCTCCAATTTGGGGTGCTGCAAAAGATAATTCGCTGTTTTCACAAATTCCGCCACGGACAGATTTTCCGCGCGTAGCTGGGCATCAATTCCCAGCTTTGCAAAATCGGTTTCATCCAGGTAAGCGCGCAGGGTATTACGCAGCGTTTTGCGCCGTTGTCCGAATGCTGCGCCGACCACAGCGGCGAACAATTTTTCATCGTGCACCTCGATTTCACTGGCGGGCAGCGGGATCATGCGCACCACGGCTGAATCCACCTTGGGGGCAGGGCGGAACGACTGCGGCGGGACATCGAGCAGCTTTTCCATCTGGAAGCGGTATTGCAGCATCACCGACAGGCGCCCGTATTCCGGCGTGGAGTGCTCGGCGACCATGCGCTCGACCACTTCGTTTTGCAGCATGAAGTGCATATCTTTAATGCGTTCGGTGTACCCGGCGAAGTGAAACAGCAGCGGCGAGGAAATGTTGTAGGGCAGGTTGCCGACGATGCGCAACGGGGCGGGCAGTGTTGCAAAATCGAATTCCAGCGCATCCCCGGCGTGCACGCTCAGCTTCGCTGCCGGATTGTCCTGCGGATAGTCATGCTCCAGCTGCGCGATGATGTCGCGGTCGATTTCCACGACATGCAAATGGTTCAATCGTTTCAGCAGCGGGCGCGTCAGCGCGCCTAGGCCGGGGCCGATTTCGACCATGTGATCCTCCGCTTCCGGGCGAATCGCCGCAACGATAGCGGCGATGATTTGTTCATCGACGAGGAAATTTTGCCCAAAGCGTTTCTTGGCGCGGTGATTCATGTGGCCGCTCTTCATTCCCATGGTTAAATAATCGGGTAAGGGCGCGTTCAGCGCACCCTTCTTCTGGCGCGAGAATAGGTCAGGACGCGATGAATCGTGCCCCTACGGTTGATACGCCTGCCCGTTCCGCACCATCAGCGCCGCAATCCGGATCGCTTCCAGCAGGCTGCCGCCATCGGCTTTGCCGGTTCCCGCCAGATCCAATGCCGTGCCGTGATCCACCGAAGTGCGGATGATGGGCAGGCCGAGGGTGATGTTCACACCCTGCCCGAAGCTGGCGTGTTTGAGCACCGGCAAGCCTTGATCGTGATACATCGCCAACACGCAATCGCATTGCGCGAGTTTATGCGGCGTGAACAAGGTGTCGGCGGGCAGCGGCGCGCTGACATTGAAGCCTTCGGCACGCAGCCTGTCCAGCACCGGAATCATCACCCCGATTTCCTCGCGCCCCAGATAACCGCCTTCGCCCGCATGCGGGTTCAAGCCGGCCACCAGGATACGCGGCTGCGCGATGCCGAAGCGGGTTTGCAAATCGTGCCTGAGGATGCGCAGCACATTTTCCAACAATGGCGCAGTGATTGCGGCAGGTACATTCTTCAAGGGAAGATGGGTGGTGGCCAGCGCCACGCGCATCCCACCGCCGGCCAGCATCATCACCACTAACGGGGTATGCGTCTGCTCGGCGAGAAATTCGGTATGCCCGGTGAACGGTATCCCGGCATCGTTGATGATGCCCTTGTGTACCGGCGCAGTAACGATGCCGGAAAATTCTTCCGCTTGGCAGCCTTGCACGGCACGGCGTAGCACCGCCAGCACATAGCCGCTGTTGGCGGCATCCAGCACACCGGCCTTGCACGGCGCGGCAAGCGGGACATGGATGACCGGCAGCGCAGCGTGAAGGGAGGAGGGCATCTGTCCTTCCCCCTTCCCCCTTCTCCCTTCCCAATTATCAGCATAGTCGTGCAGCCGCAAAGTAATGCCGAGTTGCGCGGCGCGTTGTTGCAGCAGGTTTTTGTCGGCAATGACGACGAAGGGAATATCGGGCGGCGCGGCGGCAAGTTGCACGCACAAATCCGCGCCGATGCCGGCCGGTTCACCGGCGGTGATTGCCAACGGAGTCATGTGGGATGCCGCGTTCACCGTTGATTAGTTTTCTTCGAGGCGGTATTCGATAAATGCGCGGTCGCGCAACTGGCGCAGCCAGTCCTGGTACTGCTCGTCTGATTTGAATGTGCCGATGGCGATGCGCGCCTGCTGGCGCTGCTGCTGTTCGCTGACATCGGTATCTCTGCGCTCCAGCACCTGGATCAGATGCCAGCCGAACTGCGTTTGCACCACGCCGTTCTTGCCGGGTTGCAGGCTGTTCATCATATCTTCGAATTCCGGCACGATTTGCCCTGGCGAAAGCCAATCCAGATCGCCGCCCTGCTGCGCGCTGCCGTCCTGCGAAAAGCGCCTTGCCTGTTCGGCAAAATCCGCGCCGGCATCGATGCGCGCCTTGATCTCCATCAGCCGTTTCTTGGCCTCGCTTTCGGAAACGATTTCGCTGGTCTTGATCAGGATGTGCCGCGCATGAGTTTGGGTAATCACCACCGGCGCATTGCCGCTGCGCTTGTCGACCAGCTTGAGAATATGAAAGCCGTTCGGGCTGCGCAATACCGCCGTGATCTGGCCGGGTTGCAGTTGTTGCAGTTCTTCGGCAAACTGCGGCGGCAGGCGGTCGCTTGGCCGCCAGCCCAGATCGCCGCCTTTCAGCGCATCCTTGGCATCGGAGTAACCTGCCGCTACTTGCGCAAAGTCTGCGCCATCCTTTAACTGGCTTAATGCCCGCTCCGCCCTGTCGCGCGCCGCCTGGATTTTTTCCGCGCTGGCCTGCTCCGGGATCACCACCAGAATATGCGCGAGGTGGAGCTCCTGCTCCGTCCCGCCCATTTTTTCCTTGTTGACGAGATAGCTGTCCACCTCGCTGTCGCTGATGACCAGCTTGCTTTCCACCTCGCGCTCGCGCAGGCGCGTGGAGATGATTTCGCTACGCATCTCTTCGCGAAACTTCTTGAAGTCCACGCCATCTTTTTCCAGCCGGCTGCGGAACTCTGCCAGCGACGGGAAATTATTTTGCTGCGCGATCCGCGTAATCGCCAGATCCAGTTGCGTATCGTCCACGCGCACGCCGTTTTCCTTGGCGTACTGTGCCTGCAGCATATCGGTGATCATGCGTTCGAGTATTTGCCTTTCCAGCACCTCCGGGGCAGGCAGTGGTGTGCCTTGTTTTTTTAATTGCTGCACCACCACGCGCAGCCGGTCATCCAGTTCGTTGCGGGTGATGACATCGTCGTTGACCACCGCAACCACCCAGTCAATCACCGCCACCTGTTTTTGCGGATCGATAACGGCAGGCGTCCGTGCGGGCTTTGCCATGACGGTATCGGCGGCGCAAGCCGGGTGCATGGCAACGAATGTGGCACAGCAAATCAGCGCGGTGGCTGCCGTTCTATACATTGTCATTCCTTTATATCTTGTTAACGGTCATGACAAACTTGTCATACCTGGTTATGAAACTTGTCATGACCGTTTCCCTCTCCTCAATCCTCTGGTGCAACTACTAGCCATTCGACTAGGTTGGCAAAGAGCGCCAACCTAGTCGCTGGTTATCCCGCGAGCGGGCGAGGAAGCGATCGAATCGCTACGCGAGTTTCATGCTAACGCAAGACTGAGCTGGTTGGGTTGGCGGGTTTTCCGTTCAACTTGGTGTAGCTGGGCACGTTTTGCTTCAAGGCATTCATGGGGTCCACGCCGACGCTGATGAAGTCATTCAATTCGAGCTGCAGGAAAATACCCGTATTGGCCTGCTGCGCCGCGACGGTATAGCGTTGCGCCACAAAACGAAGCGACCAGCAGCTTTGATTATACTCAAGCCCGGCGATCGACTCCAAGGTTTTGCCGTCCTGCAGGGAATAATTCAAACGCCCCACGCCACGCCAGCGATTGGCTATCGGCCATTGCCCGGAAAAATCGATCTGGCGCAGGGTATTGCGGGCGAAGCGGTAGCCGAGGTCGAGAGACTTGCCCAATTCCGGTCGGTAACGCGCGGCGATGTTATAGCGCTGGCTGTGCGACTGGTTGGGGTCGAATTGGAACTCGCTGTCAAAAGACCAGGTTTTCGTCACATTCCCGGAAGCGGCCAGCAGAATATCGGATTTATTGGTCGTCGTAGTCGGTGCGACCAGGTTGACCCTGGGGGTTTTGAAACTGAAACGCTCGCCCAACACTAATTTCAGGCGCTCCATGCCATTTTCCTGTTCCAGCAAACGCGAAGTCATCGCCAGCGTAATGTGATTTGCGTCGCCCACCCGGTCGCTGCCAAAAAAACGGTTTTCGGTAAACATCTGGGTGAAGTCGAAATTGGCTTGCGCCGAATCGAAGTTGGGCAGCAGATCCTGATTCTGGTAGGGCACATAAACATAAAAGGCGCGCGGTTCCAGCGTATGCACATAGTCGCCGCCGAACAGGTTCCAATCGCGCTCGATGGCAATTCCGCTATCCAGGCTGAGCATGGGCAAAGTGCGGGTGGTGTCCGGCAAGCCGCCGGCATTGTTTGCACCCAGCACATAATGCGTGCTGTGCAGGGAAATTTTTGGCGTCAGATAAAAAGCGGGGTCATTGGCCAGCGGGTAGCTGACGCTGGGATGAATGACCAGGCGTTTGGCGTTCAGCGCGCTGGGGTGACTGAAATCGACAAACTCACTTGCAAAGGCAAAATCCGCGCCTGAATAGTTCCGCTGCGCTTGAACCGTCACTTGCGGCAAGCGCTTATAAGGCGCGCCGATCGGCGCAGCCGGATCCTGCAAGGTCTGGTAACGCTGCACGCGCGCAACCGCATTCCACCAGCCGGCAGCATAGACCAATGCCATTTCCTGCGGCAGGTTGGCCTGCGAGGTGGCGTTCACCGTGCTCCCCAAATCGCGGAAATACGCATCATCCGAAACGCTGTGCAAATTGACATAGCCATGCAAATTGCCCGCAATAGCCTGGTTGTGCATCAGGGCGATACGCGAGCGGCTGCGCTTCGCCAGCATGTCGCCGGGCAGCACGTCCACTTGCAGTTCGCCGCTATAACCGGGTTCCAGATAGCGGAATTCATTGTTGAACGATACGCCGCGCTTGGTCAGCACGCGCGGCGCAATCGTCGCGTCGCGGTTCGGCGCGATGTTCCAGTAATACGGCAAGGTAAATTCTCTGCCGCCCTGGGTGGTGCTGCCGAATACCGGCGACAGAAAACCCGACTTGCGCTGGTCGTTGAGCGGGAAGTCCAGCCACGGCGAGTACAGGATCGGCACGCCCATGAATTCGACCCGGGCGTGATGCGCTGTGCCGACCTGCCGGTCGCGGTCAATTTCCAGTTCGCCCATTTTCAGCAGCCAGTCCTGGCGGTCGGCGGGGCAAGTGGTATAGCTCGCGTTATCCAGCGTGTAATGCTGCTTGTCGTGAAGGTGCAGCTTGTCCGCCGAACCGCGCCCGCCGTTCTCCACGAGATAAAACTCCATTTGTTCCATGGCGCCGATACTGGTATCCAGATTCAGTTGGAGATGCGGCCCGCTCATGGTGTTGCCATCCTGCTCCAGCACCACCGAGCCCCGCGCATCGAGATCCTGCGTTTCCTGGGAATACAGCAGGCGCTCCGCCCGGATCGATTGCCCGCTCTTGCGCAATATCGCGTTGCCGGTAGCCTCGATCTGGTTTTCCTTCTTGCCTGCCAGGTGATCGGCTTCCACGAAGGCGGGCGCTTCCGCTTCCGCCACCGCCATCAAGGCCTCGCCTGTGTGCGGCGCAGGCAGCTCCGACCCGGCGCTGGCGTGGTGCGCAAAGGAACAGAGAAAAATGAATGCGATGGACTTGAGACGAAACCGCATGACAATAGTAAGGTGGTAAACTTTCGCGAGTTTACCATTAACCCTATCCGAAAAAACCGATATGCAACGCCAGCAACAACTTGCCGCATGGCTGCACAGCCAGTTCCCCAACGAGAATTTTATGCTGGCGCCCGCTTCTGCAGACGCCAGCTTCCGCCGCTATTTCCGCGCCACGTTTGCCGGCGGGCGTACGCGGGTAGTAATGGACGCCCCGCCGCAGCATGAGGATTGCCGCCCGTTCCTGCATATCGCCCAGCTGTTCGAGGCGGCCAGGACGCATGTGCCGCATGTGTATGCGCAGGATTTGCAGCAGGGTTTTTTGCTGCTCTCCGACCTCGGTAATACCACTTATTTGCAGGCATTGAATGCCGGCAATGCCCCGCAACTCTATGGCGCTGCCACTGACGCGCTGCTCAGAATCCAGCTCGCCTCGCGCGAAAATGAGTTGCCTCACTATGACGAAGCGCTGCTGCGCCGCGAATTGAACCTGTTCCCGGAGTGGTATGTCGCCAAACATCTGGGCGTGGTGCTTAGCGAAAAACAGCAGGCCAAACTTGAAGAAGTTTTCGTGCGCATCATCGCCAACAACCTCGCACAGCCCCGCGTATATGTGCATCGCGACTATCATTCGCGCAATTTGATGGTGACAGAACATTCTCACCTCAATCCTCCCCCGCTTGCGGGGGAGAAGGCGAACGGGAGAGGCAATTGTCTGATCTTGCCCGGCATCCTTGATTTTCAGGATGCGGTCTATGGCCCGATCACCTACGATCTGGCGTCGCTGTTCAAAGATGCCTATATCCGCTGGGAAGAAGAGGCGATCATGGACTGGCTGATCCGCTACTGGGAAAAGGCGCGCATGGCAGGGCTGCCCGTGCATACCGACTTCGGCGAGTTTTATCGCGATTACGAATGGATGGGCGTGCAGCGCCACCTCAAGGTGCTGGGCATTTTCGCGCGATTGTCCCACCGCGACGGCAAAGACGGCTATCTCAAGGACTTGCCGCTGGTAATGGATTACTTGCGCCGCGCCTGCGCGCGCTATATCGACCTCAAGCCGCTGCTGAACTTGCTGGATGAACTGGAACCGCGCGAGGCACAGACGGGGTACACCTTTTGAAGGCAATGCTGTTAGCCGCCGGTCGCGGCGAGCGCATGCGCCCGCTCACCGACCACAAGCCCAAGCCGTTGCTGGAAGCCGGCGGCAAGCCGCTGATCGTCTGGCATATCGAAAAGCTGGTGCGCGCCGGCATTACCGAACTGGTCATCAACCACGCCCATCTCGGCGCACAGATCGAAGCCGCATTGGCTGACGGCAGCCGGTTCGGCGCGCGCATCCAGTATTCCCCCGAAGCGCATGCGCTGGAAACTGCGGGCGGCATCGCCAACGCCTTGCCGCTGCTGGGCGTTGCGCCATTTGCCGTGATCAACGGCGACATCTACTGCGACTACGACTTTGCGCATTTGCCGGAACGCGCTGCCGCGCTGCAAGCCAGCGGTGACATGGCGCACCTGGTGCTGGTCGATAATCCGCCCCATCACCCGAACGGTGATTTCGCCTTGTCCGGGAATCGTATTCACCCTCTTCCCCCTTCCCTCTTCCCCCTTCCCGCTTTACTGACCTTCAGCGGCATCGGCGTCTATCGGCCGTCCCTGTTCAGCCATATCCCGCGCGGCGGCAGCGCACCGCTCGCCCCGCTGTTGCGCGAACAAATCGCCCTTGGCAAAATCAGAGGCGAACATTATCGGGGCTTGTGGATAGATGTCGGCACACCGCAACGCCTCGCCGAACTCGACAGCCAGATTTGTTCATTGCACCCGCTTTCATCGTTGCAAAAGACGCACCTTTCATCACACAATGCGCCATGACTATTGACCCGACTATCTACGCACAACGCTGCGCCCGCCTGCTGGAACAGATGCAGCGCGGCATTGCAATCATCCCCACCGCAGAAGAGGTGGCGCGCAACGGCGACACACATTATGCCTACCGCCACGACAGCAGCTTCTATTACCTCACCGGTTTTTCCGAACCCGAAGCGGTGCTGGTGCTCATCGCAGGTCGGGATAAAAACAGCGAGCCGCAAACCATCCTGTTCTGCCGCGAGAAAAATCTCGAGCGTGAAACCTGGGACGGCTATCGCGTCGGCCCCGAGGCCGCGCAACAACAATTTGGCTTTGATGCAGCCTGGCCCATTGCGCAACTGGATGAAAAACTGACCGAGCTGATGGGTAACCAGACCGTGCTGTTCTACCCGCTGGGTGCAGACCCGGCATGGGACGAGCGCGTCCTCAAACTGCGCCGCTCGGTGCAGGCCAAGGTGCGTAGCGGCATCCGTGCCCCGGACGAAATCCGCGACGTGCGATCCTTGCTTCACGAAATGCGCCTGCTCAAGGATACGGTCGAACTCAACATCATGCGCCGCGCCGCCGCGATTTCCGCCCAGGCGCACCGGCGCGCCATGCAATTCACCCGTCCCGGCCAGTTCGAATACCAAGTCGAAGCGGAACTGCTGCACGAGTTCTGCCGCCACGGCGCGCGCCACGCCGCCTACCCGTCCATCGTCGCGGGCGGCACCCATGCCTGCGTGCTGCATTACGTCGAAAACCATGCCAGGCTCAACGGCGGCGAGTTGCTGCTGATCGATGCCGGTTGCGAGGTGGAAGGCTATGCGGCCGACATCACGCGCACCTTTCCGGTCAATGGCAAATTCGGCGCCGCGCAACAAGACGTGTATGAAATCGTGCTGGCCGCGCAAGCCGCCGCCATTGCCGCCGCCCGCCCCGGCAACACCTGGGATGCGCCGCATGATGCCGCACTGCGCGTATTGGCGCAGGGCTTCATCGACCTGAAACTGTGCCAGGGCAGCGTCGATGCCGTGCTGGAAAGCGCGAGCTACAAACGCTTCTACATGCACCGCACTGGCCATTGGCTGGGCATGGACGTACACGACGCCGGCGATTACAAAGTCGGCGACCACTGGCGCAAACTGCAACCCGGCATGGTGTTCACCGTCGAGCCGGGCTGCTACATCCGCCCCGCCGATGACGTGCCGCAAGCGCTGTGGAACATCGGCATCCGCATCGAGGATGATTTGGCGATCACCGCGCAAGGCAACGAAGTGCTGACCGCAGCCGCACCGAAAACAGTCGCGGAAATCGAGGAATTGATGCGAACCTGAAGAAATGTCACCTGAAACAACCACAGTTGTCGGCGGATAGCCCCGGCGCGTTTTACCCCGAAGCCCAAACCCCCTCCAGCTCCCCATGACAAGAGGAGGCCGGGAGGGGTTTAGGCTTCTTCATGATTATCGTTCGGTGCGGCTTTTGGGCTAGAATTCGTCCTCCAACCAGCAGGTATTGATTCCATCCATGCTAGTACGTATTCCATCCCACCAGTTGCGCCTGGGCATGTACATACACGAATTTTGCGGTTCGTGGTATGACCATCCGTTCTGGCGCAGCGCTTTCCTGCTGGACAATCCAGATGACTTGCGGGATATCCAGTCTCTCAGCATCAAGGAAATCTGGATCGATACCAGCAAAGGGCTCGGCATCGAGGGCGGCAAGGCTGAAAAGTCGGTCGAATCAGAAGTTGATGACGTGCTTGCCCAGGCCAACATGGAGAGCCGGGATGTCACGCCGCATGTCGACATTACCCAGGAGGCTGTGCGCGCCATCAAGATTTGCGCCCAATCCAAAGAAGCTGTTACTTCGATGTTTCATGAAGCGCGCATGGGTAAAGCCTTGCATGCCACTGATGCGCTGCCTATAGTCGAAGAAATCACCACTTCGGTGATGCGTAATCCCGGTGCGCTGATCAGCTTGGCGCGATTGAAAGACAGGGATAATTACACTTATATGCACTCGGTTGCGGTGTGTGCGCTAATGGTAGCGCTGGCACGGCAACTGGGGTTGAATAATGAACAAACCCGTCAGGCTGGCCTGGCGGGTATGCTGCATGACATCGGCAAAACAGTAATCCCGATGGACATTATCAACAAGCCTGGCAAGCTGACTGCGGCAGAGTTTCAAACGATACAAAACCATCCTGCCAAGGGCTATGAAATATTGCGCGAAAGCTATGGAATAGGCGATATTGCGCTGCATGTCTGCCTGCATCATCACGAGAAAGTGGATGGCAGCGGTTACCCGGATAGACTCACCAACGAGCGAATCAACCTGTATGGAAAAATGAGCGCAGTATGCGATGTGTATGACGCCATCACTTCCATCCGGGCTTATAAAGAAGGCTGGGAGCCGGCGCTGGCCATCAGGAAAATGGCCGAGTGGAGTCAGGGACATTTCGATCAGCGCGTTTTCGAGGCATTTGTGCGCAGCATCGGCATCTACCCGATCGGCTCCATGGTCAGATTGGCATCTGACCGTTTGGGGGTGGTCATCGGACAAACCGATCAATCGCTGCTCACCCCCAAGGTCAAAGTGTTTTTTTCTATCAAGTCCGGGATGCGCATCCCGCCGGAAATACTGGATTTGTCGAAACCTTCCAGCAAGGACAAAATCGTCTCGCACGAAGACCCGGCAAAATGGAAAATCAGCGACATGCAGGAATTGTGGAGCGATATTTCAGCCAAGCCTTGGTAAGCGCACAGCAAGAAATCCTTTTTGCGTTTATAATCCGCGCCCTCCGAGGGGTGCTGCAGCGGGTTCAATCATCATTTTCCCGTCAGGCTCGGATGGCTCAACGGCACCCATTCATTAACCTTTATGAATGGAGTGCCTCATGAACACCACTTTCACCGATTACAAAATCGCCGACCTGTCCCTCGCCGCTTGGGGGCGCAAGGAAATCGCCATTGCCGAGACCGAGATGCCCGGCCTGATGGCGATCCGCCAGGAATTTGCCAAGACTCAGCCGCTGAAAGGCGCGCGCATCACCGGTTCGTTGCACATGACCATTCAGACCGCCGTGCTGATCGAGACGCTGACCGCGCTCGGTGCCGAAGTGCGTTGGGCGTCCTGCAATATTTATTCGACTCAGGATCACGCCGCTGCCGCCATCGCCCAGGACGGCATCGCGGTGTTCGCCGTCAAGGGCGAGACGCTCACCGACTACTGGGACTATACCCACCGCATTTTCGAATGGCCGGATAACGGCTATTCCAACATGATTCTCGACGATGGCGGCGATGCTACCTTGCTGCTGCATCTCGGTGCCCGTGCCGAGAAAGACCTCTCCGTGCTGGACAACCCCGGCTCCGAGGAAGAGCGCATCCTGTTCGCCGCAATCAAGGCCAAGCTTGTCACTGATAAGACCTGGTACTCGACGCGGCTGGCGCAAATCAAGGGCGTGACCGAGGAGACCACTACCGGCGTACACCGCTTGTACCAGATGCACGAGCGCGGCGAGTTGAAGTTTCCCGCGATCAACGTCAACGATTCTGTCACCAAATCGAAATTTGATAACCTGTACGGCTGTCGCGAATCGCTGGTGGACGGCATCAAGCGCGCCACCGATGTGATGATCGCCGGCAAGGTCGCGCTGATTTGCGGCTATGGCGACGTGGGCAAGGGTTCGGCGCAAGCGATGCGCGCATTGTCCGCGCAAGTCTGGGTGACCGAGATCGACCCGATCTGCGCGTTGCAGGCCGCGATGGAAGGTTACCGCGTGGTGACCATGGAATATGCCGCCGACAAGGCCGACATCTTCGTGACCTGCACCGGAAATTTCCATGTCATCACCCACGACCACATGGCGAAGATGAAGGATCAGGCCATCGTCTGCAACATCGGCCACTTTGACAATGAAATCGACGTCGCCTCGATCGAGAAATACCAGTGGGAAGAAATCAAGCCGCAGGTGGATCATGTGATATTCCCTGATGGCAAGCGCATCATCCTGTTGGCCAAGGGGCGCCTGGTGAACCTGGGTTGCGGCACCGGCCATCCATCCTATGTGATGTCCTCGTCGTTCGCCAACCAGACCATCGCGCAGATCGAGTTGTTCACCCGCACCCGGGATTATCCGGTCGGTGTGTACACGCTGCCAAAGCATTTGGACGAGAAGGTGGCGCGCCTGCAACTGACCAAGCTGAACGCGCAACTGAGCGAATTGACCGACCAGCAGGCCGCCTATATCGGCGTGCCGAAGAGCGGCCCGTACAAGTCGGAGCATTATCGCTACTAAAAACCAACCCCTCTCCCGCCTCCCCTGGTGGAACTACTAGCCATTCGACTAGGCTATCAAAAGACGATAGCCAAGTCGCTGGTTATGACAAGGGAAGGTTAAGAGGGGTTAGTTTCAGGCAACTTTAAGGGCGACATCATGAGACTGCTGTTGATCTGGGTGCTGAACGCGCTGGCCTTGCTGGCTGTGGCGAATTTCGTGCCCGGCATCCATCTGGACAGCTTCGCCGATGCGATGATCGCCGCATTCTTCCTCGGCCTGGTCAACACGCTGATCCGCCCGCTGTTGCTGTTGCTCACCCTGCCGGTCACGCTGCTCACCCTGGGGCTGTTCATTTTCGTCATCAACGGCCTGCTGTTCTGGTTCGTCGGTTCGGTGTTGCGCAATTTTGTCGTGGACGGCTTCTGGTACGGTGTGCTTGGCGCAGCCTTGTACAGTATTTTTTCGTGGGCGCTGTCCGCAGCCGCCGCACAGATCATGAGCCCAAAATCGTGAAAAATGACATCGTGAGTAAAGACCATGAATAAACCGCTTTTCAGTTTCGAATTTTTCCCGCCGCACACGCCGGAAGGCGTGGAAAAACTCGCCGCCACGCGCAAGCAATTGGCGGTGCTCCATCCGGATTATTTTTCCGTGACCTTTGGTGCGGGCGGCTCCACGCAGGAACGCACGCTGGAAGTTGTGCAGCAGATCAAGGCAGAGGGGTTCGAGGTCGCGCCGCACCTGTCCTGCATCGGCTCGACGCGCAACAACGTCCGCAGCTTGCTGCAAACCTACCAGCAGTCCGGTATCAAGCGCATCGTGGCGCTGCGCGGCGACCTGCCCTCCGGCATGGCCACCACCGGCGAATTCCAGTACGCCAACGAACTGGTGTCGTTCATCCGCGCGCAAACTGGCGAGCACTTTCACATCGAAGTGGCGGCTTACCCGGAAGTCCACCCGCAGGCTCGCTCGACACGCGACGATCTGGTCAATTTCAAGCGCAAGGCCGCTGCGGGGGCGAACTCGGCGATCACCCAGTATTTTTACAATGCCGATGCCTATTTCCATTTCGTCGACGAATGCCGCAAAATCGGCGTCACCCTACCTATCGTGCCGGGCATCATGCCCATCGTTAAATTCACCCAACTGGCGCGATTCTCCGATATGTGCGGCGCAGAAATTCCGCGCTGGATACGCCGCACGCTGGAAGGCTACGGCGATGACACCGAGTCGGTGCAGGCTTTTGGTCTGGACGTGGTCACGCAACTGTGCGAAAAGCTGCTCGCGGGCGGCGCGCCGGGCCTGCATTTCTACACCCTGAACCAGGCCGGGCCTGCGCTGGAAATCTGGAAGCGGCTGGGGATTTGATGCACGCTCCGGAGCTGCTGCTGCCCGCCGGAACGCTGGAAAAAATGCGCGCCGCCTACGCGTTCGGCGCGGACGCGGTATATGCCGGGCAGCCGCGCTACAGCTTGCGCGCGCGCAACAACGAATTCCAACTGGAAGAGTTAGAGATCGGCATTCAGGAAGCGCACGCGCTCGGCAAGAAACTGTTCGTCGCCAGCAACCTGATGCCGCACAACGCCAAGGTGAAAACCTACATGGCGGACATGGAGCCGGTCATCGCGATGCAGCCGGATGCTCTTATTATGGCCGATCCCGGCCTGATCGCGATGGTGCGCGAACGCTGGCCGGAAATGCAGATACATCTTTCGGTGCAGGCCAACACCGTCAATTACGCGGCGGTAAAATTCTGGAAATCGCTCGGCCTGACGCGCGTGATTCTTTCGCGCGAACTGTCGCTGGACGAGATCGAGGAAATCCGCCAGCAATGCCCGGACATCGAGATTGAAGTATTCATCCACGGCGCGCTGTGCATGGCCTATTCAGGACGCTGCCTGCTATCCGGTTATTTCAACCACCGCGACGCCAACCAGGGTACCTGCACCAACTCCTGCCGCTGGGATTACAAGGTGGACGGCGCCATCGAGGATGGTACCGGCGATATCCAAAAAATTGATTTCGATTTCGACAAGGCGTTGAACAAAAGCGCGCTGTCGTCCTGCGGCAGCCAGCCGCGCCACCCGCTCGCCGACCGCGCGTACCTGATTTCGCGCGCCGACCATCCGGAAGAACTGATGCCGGTGCTGGAAGACGAGCATGGCACCTACATCATGAACTCCAAGGATCTGCGCGCGGTTGAGCATGTCGAGCAACTGGTAAAAATCGGCGTGGATTCGCTGAAGATCGAAGGCCGCACCAAGTCCATCTACTACGTGGCGCGCACCGCGCAGGTGTACCGTCAGGCGATCGACGATGCGGTCGCGGGCAGACCGTTCAACTTGAGCCTATTAGGTGCGTTGGATGCGCTGGCAAGCCGCGGCTACACCGACGGCTTCCTCGAACGCCACCATACTCACGAGCACCAGAACTATATGCAAGGCCACTCGGAAAGCACGCGCCAGCAATATGTCGGCGACATCGCCAGCTGCGCGAACGGCATCGCCGAGATCGACGTGAAGAATAAATTTCAGGTCGGCGACCGACTGGAGATCATCCACCCCTCCGGCAACCGCATCGTGGCACTTGCCGAAATGCACAACCTCGAAGGCGAGCCGATCACCACGGCGCCCGGCAGCGGCCATAGAGTGCGGATACCGTTGCAGGGCGATCTGGCGAAGGGGATGGTGGCCAGATTCTTGTAGGCAGGAAAGAAGAACGCTGTCGTGGTTATTGGGTGTTTGAATTAAGGAATGCTTAAGGAGGGCTCACTACGATCCTCTCCAGCCTCTACCGTTTAGCCACCCTGGCGACACCAGCTGCTGCAGCTTACACCATTCAGTAAAAGGAGATCTTCGATGAACTGGAAAAACACTACCGAACGCTATGGATCGCTTACTATCGGAATCCACTGGTTGATGCTGCTGCTCTTTGTTGCGGTATATGCCTTTATAGAGCTGCGCGAGTTGTACCCCAAGGGGAGCGATCCCCGCGAGGCGATGAAGGCATGGCACTTTATGCTGGGCATGCTGGTGTTTGTGCTGGTCTGGCCGCGCCTCGCGGCGCGTTTTTCCGGACCCACACCGGTTATCCGTCCGGAACCGGCGGGTTGGATGCAGTTGGCTGCCAAGCTGGGACATCTGGCGCTCTATGCATTCATGGTCGTCATGCCGCTGCTCGGCTGGCTGACACTCAGTGCGTCCGGAAAGCCGATCCCGTTCTTCGGCCTGGAACTCCCGGCGCTGATCGGCGAAAACAAAGACCTCGCGAAGCAGCTCAAGGAGGTGCATGAAACCATCGGCACTGTGGGGTACTACCTCATTGGCCTGCATGTGCTGGCGGCCTTGTATCATCAACACATCAAGCACGACAACACCATTGCACGAATGCTTCCCCTGCGGAAATAACTGGCGCGCTCCGTGCCGGACTCGCGAATATGATCCTCTCCACACTTTCACAATCCGCCCGCTACGCCGCGCTGCATCCGCTGTTCGCGCGCGCGTTTGAATATATCCGCGAAACAGACTTGCTGGCACTTGCGCCGGGGCGCTATCCCATCGTCGGCGAGCAGCTGTTCGTCATTGTGGAGAATGTCGCCGGACGCGCGCGCGAAGCGGCGCAGCTGGAATGCCACCGCCGTTACATCGACATCCAGTTGGTGCTGGAAGGGGTGGACGAGATGGGCTGGAAGGCGCTGGCGGATTGCACACAGCCGGTGAGCGATTACAGCGCGGAGAAGGATATTTTGTTTTTTCGCGACGCTCCGGCAACGTGGATCACCACACCGCCCGGCGCGTTCTGCATCTTCTTTTCAGAAGATGCGCATGCGCCGCTGGTTTCCGCTGGTCATATCCGCAAAGCGATATTTAAGATCGCGGTGGGATAACGTAGGGTGCATGAAATGCACCCTACGGAATTTGCCGGCCAATCAGCAAGCCATATCGTCGTCGAACGCCACATCGCCCTCCGCCACCTTGTCGCCAATTTGCAAATTTTTGAAATCGAACAGGCTGCTATCCAGCAGGTGTGAAGATTTGACGTTCTGCATCGCGGTGAAGATAGTCTGGCTGCGCCCCGGATACTCGAGCTCCCATGCGGCGAGCATTTTCTTGATGTGCTTGCGTTGCATGTTTTCCTGCGAGCCGCACAGGTTGCACGGGATGATCGGAAATTCCATGCCGCGCGCATAGCGGGCGATGTCCTTCTCCGCGCAATAGACCAATGGGCGGATCACGATATGGTCGCCCTTGTCGGTCACCAGCTTGGGCGGCATTGCCTTGAGCTTGCCGCCGAAAAACATATTCAGAAACAGCGTCTCGATCATGTCGTCGCGGTGATGTCCCAGCGCAATTTTATTGGCACCGAGCTCATGCGCGACGCGGTAGATGATGCCGCGCCGTAGCCGTGAACACAGCGAGCAGGTGGTTTTGCCCTCGGGAATCTTTTCTTTGACGATGGAGTAGGTGTCCTGATTTTCGATGTGATATTCCACGCCGATGGACTTGAGATAATTCGGCAGCACTTCTTCCGGGAAGCCCGGCTGTTTCTGGTCGAGGTTCATCGCGACGATGCGAAAATCGATGGGTGCGCGCTTGCGCAAGGTGAGCAAAACGTCGAGCAGCGTGTAGGAGTCCTTGCCGCCGGACAGGCAGACCATCACCGTGTCGCCGTTCTCGATCATGTTGAAATCGGCGATGGCCTTGCCGACATTATGTTCGAGCCGCCCCTTGAGCCGGTTGAAATTGGTGGAATGGCGCTCGAAATGGATGGGTTGTGCAATGTCGTTCATGAAAATTACCAAATAAAAATCAAGTTAAATGTTGATGCTTCTGCCGCCATCGACGGCGATAATCTGCCCGGTCACATAGGGCGCATCCTGAATCAGAAAAACCACGGTTCTGGCGATGTCGTCGGGTTCGCCTTCGCGCTTGAGCAGCGTATGCGCGACAATCTTACGGCGCTGCTCCTCGTCCATCCACGCCGCGTTTTCCGGCCACATGATGACACCCGGGGCGACAGCGTTGACGCGCACCTGCGGTGCCATCTCCTGCGCCAGCGCGCGGGTCAGTGCGGCCAGCCCGGCCTTGGCCACGCTGTATAGCAGATGCCCGTGCATCGGGCGTTCGGCATGGATGTCCGCGATGTTCACGATGCAGCCGTGACGGCGGCGCAATTCGGCCGCTGCCGCTTGTGCGAGAAACAGCGGCGCGCGCAGGTTGGTGCCAAGCAAATCGTTCCATTGCAGTTCATCAACTTCGGCCAGCGGTGTCGCGTAAAAACTCGATGCGTTGTTGACCAGCGCATCCAATCGCCCGAATTTTTCGACAACCCCGCTCACCAGTTGCGGCAATGCATCCAAGTCGAGCAGGTCTGACTGAAAGGCGGCGGCACTTTCCGGGCGCAGCGTATTCAACTCGTCGCGCAAAGCCAGCGCCTCCTGCGCGGAGCTGCGGTAATGCACGGCGAGTTGCGCGCCCGCCGCATGCAGGCGGCGACAGATCGCTGCGCCGACCCGTTTCGCGCCCCCCGTTACTAACACCACTTTGCCTTGCATCGCTTGCTCCATTAAACTCGGAAACTGTACAAAACTACACTCCCCAGACTTGCTGATTATACCCGACCATGCCGACCACTCTGCCCATACCCAGCCCGGAAGCCGCGCAACACAGCGCCAAATTATGCGAATTCATCCGCCGCGACATTGCGGATCATTACGGTTCCGAAGCAGAATGCGGCTGGATTTCCTTTGCACGCTACATGGAGTTGGCTTTGTATGCGCCAGGGCTGGGTTATTACACGGCCGGGGCGCACAAGTTCGGCGCGGAGGGGGACTTCATCACCGCACCGGAGCTGTCGTCGCTGTTCGGTCACACCCTGGCGCGGCAGGTGGCGGAAATCATGGCATTCAGTGCGCCGCATATTCTGGAACTGGGCGCGGGCAGCGGCAAGCTGGCTGCGGACATGCTCGGCGAGCTGGAACGGCTTGGCAGCCTGCCGGACAGCTATGCGATTCTTGAGGTGAGCGCCGACTTGCGCGCCCGCCAGCAGGCCTTGCTGAAAACGCGCCTGCCGCACCTGCTGGAGCGCATACGCTGGCTGGACGCACTGCCGGAAAAATTCAGCGGTGCGGTTGTGGCCAACGAGGTGCTCGACGCATTGCCCGTGCATCTGGTGCATTGGCGCGACAGTGCGCTGACCGAACGCGGCGTGGCCATCGGTGCTAACGGGTTTATCTGGCAGGAACGCGCCATAGCCGACCGCGATTTGCTGCAAGCCGCGCAGCAAATCGCGGTGTCGGATGATTATGTCGGCGAAATCTGCCTCGCCGCGCACGGCCTGGTCAACAGCCTGTCAAGCTGCCTGGAACAGGGCGTGCTGCTGTTCATCGACTACGGCTTCGGCGCGCGCGAGTTCTACCACCCGCAGCGCAGCAGCGGCACGCTGATGTGCCACTACCGCCACTATGCGCACGACGATCCGTTCTATTTGCCCGGCTTGCAGGACATCACCGCGCATGTGAATTTTACCGACATCGCGGAATGCGGCATCGATGCCGGGCTGGAATTGCTGGGCTACACCTCGCAGGCGTTTTTCCTGCTGAATTGCGGCATCACCGAATTGATAAAAGACACCCCACCCGAAAATATTTGCGACTACTTGCCTCGTTCGGCGCAATTGCAAAAACTCACCAGTCCGGCAGAAATGGGCGAGCTGTTCAAGGTGATGGTGTTGGGCAGGGGGATAGCCGATCAGCTATGTGGGTTCACGCGCGGCGACCTAATGCGGACGTTGTAGTCATATGGGTCGTAATAGTGGATGAACAAAATTTGCGAAAATGTTTGACGAGTTCGAAATGCTTTGCTATAGTTCTCCTCTTCGCTGACGCGGGGTGGAGCAGCTCGGTAGCTCGTCGGGCTCATAACCCGAAGGTCATAGGTTCAAATCCTGTCCCCGCAACCCTCAGCCCGATCTTTAAAAAACAAACGAACAACCGACGAGTGTAGGTGCTTGGTATTTGGGGAAGTTATATCTGTTTTCGGACGGATGTGACGACTTTAAAAATATGTAGCAACTTACGCGAAGT
>Ga0172380_10002114_pt1 | contig 32066 bp, 37 predicted proteins | sample Leawe162metaG_FD_119747 | JGI IMG/M metagenome (GOLD analysis project Ga0172380, IMG submission 119747) | Leachate microbial communities from a municipal landfill in Southern Ontario, Canada - Leachate well 162 metaG | ecosystem: Engineered > Solid waste > Landfill > Unclassified | place... | reverse complement strand
CTTTATAATCTTCTTGTTTAGAAACAATAGAATTCAACTTATCATAAACCTGTTGTAAAGCTGATTCTGCTGTTGACAAAAAGTTTTTCGCACTGTTGATATTAGAAAGCTGTGATTTCATCTGTAAGTTTGCGCTTTCTAACTGCTTTCCTACGTTCCAACCTGAAGTATCATCAGAAACTGCATTGATTCTGCTTCCTGTTGTTGCATTGATCTGTGCTTTTTGTGTTTGAGCGTTGACCTTTGCTAATGCATTGTAAGCTGATAAAGCTCCGACGTTTGTGTTTACTGAGAATGCCATAACTACCTCCATGTGATTTGTTTTTAATAGGTCAAGCATCCTTGCTTGACCCTGTTGTTATTGAGATTTACTCTCACTAATATTATCGTAAGTATCTTAAAAAAGTTTAGCGGCTTTAAATTCTATTTTTTATCGGAGTGATTTTTTCGATGATTTGTGGATATGATTTATATTTTTCTTCTATTACTTCTATTATATTTTTTGCTTCTAAAGTATTGCCTGATTGTAAATAAAAAGATAGAAGATATAATAGCTCTGCAGCATCTAAGTTTTCTTTACCTCTTAGTTCAAATATACTAATCGCTTTTTCTACCAATCCTTTTTCAGAATATGACTTTGCTAATTCTTTATAAATACTATCTTCTTTAAAATCATTCTGCATATTCTCTAACAGCTCAATCTTAAAATCAGCATCCTTTAGCTGGGATATTAATTTTAAAATAAACAAGGCATTAAAACTATTATATATAGATTTAAAGACTCCATAGCTATATCCGATTGGTTTCTTGGCAGTTAAAAATTGTTGTAAATAAGAGATTGTTTTATCATAATTCGTTCTATGCCTAATTTCATGCTTAAGTCCAAGCCAAAACCTATCAAAGAATAATTCATTCTTAGATAGATACGAAATCATCAGCCCAAAATAGATAACTTCTTCACGATTAATTTGAATAGATAGTGCATCTGTATGTTTTAATAAATTAGATACTTCGAGCGATTTAAAAGAATATTTTATTGCTTCTTCTATATTGTTTAAACCAAATGAAATTTTTGCTGCCAATAAATTGAAATAAGAACTATTATTATTAATAGATAATGATTTTTCTATAAATTTTTTGGCTTCGGTGAAATCTCTTTCACTCAACGATATATGAGCTAATGATGAAGCTGCAATAGCCACATAATGTCTATTAAGTGTTTTTGAATCGACTACTTTTAAATAATATTCCTTAGCGCTTTTATCATCATCTAAGGTTTTATATGTGTTCCCTAATTGAAATGCAAAATAATCTGAATTGAGTTCATTATATTCGGTAAGTAATATTGATAAGTTTCTAAATGCTTTTTCTTTTTTTTCTTCTGGATTTATGTCATATCCAATATGGTTAATTAATATCTTTGAATTAACCATCCTATATCCATTTCTAAATAAGGATTGAGCAATTTGCTCATGTACCTTTCCTTGAAATCTAATTGCTTTGTGAAATCTAAATAAACGAGGATAATAAATAGAATGTGTATTTTGAGTATTTTGGTCTGTGCTTCTTACAACGCAATTTACTCCTAACCTTTTATCAGTAGCCACAACCATTTTTATTTCAGCAATCGATTCTTTAGTAAGTCTTTCGTCTGCATCTAAATAAAGAATCCAGTCACCAGTAGTTTTTGAAAGAGCGAAATTACGCGCAGCAGCAAAATCGTCTTTCCATTCATAATCAAATATTTTTGCTTCGTATCTTGCAGCGATCTCTTTTGTTTTATCGGTAGAGCCGGTATCAACAAGTATAATCTCATCAGTAATTCCTATAACGGAATCTAAGCACCCCTTAAGATACTTTTCTTCATTTTTGACTATTAGAGATAGTGTAAGTTTGCCCATGTTTCTTTTATTTTCTTAAATAATCAATAAATTCTTGGATTAGTTTTTCTGCTTCATCTCCTAAGATTTTTTTCTTGTTCTCTTTTTCTTTTGAAAGGTCTTCTATTTTTTGATTGTAAACAGATATACTAGAATTAAAATTATCAGACATCAATTTTTCTTTTATCTCAAATTCGCTTGTAATCTCTTGAATTTTTCTTCCTTTCTGATTTTTAAGAGCAATAATTTTACGAGTAATTTTTTGTTTTTCGTCTGCTCTCTCAATCATTACTAATCCCGATATAATAATAGAAATAAGTAACCCAATAAAAAAGCTAATAATTCCCCATTTAGCTCCTTCAAAAAGAATCATTCCCAATACTGAATTATATTCATTTGGGTTAGAAATCATCCTATTCGAATAACTGGAAAATCCTCCAATTAAAAATACTACCAATGCAATAATTATATTATACGTCATATTTACCGACATTGTCTTTTGAGGATTGTATCGATCTATTTCAGTTATGTTATTAGCTCTCTCTTCAAGATAATTAATGTTATAATTTGTTTCATCATCTAATTCATTTAATTTCTTTCTTCGATTATCACTATGTTTTGTTCTGAAATTCTCTAAATCAACTTGAAGATGATTCTTTGCATCTATGTTTTCTTTTATTATATCTTCAAAAGAGATCATTGACTGCATAATTTCACCATAAAGTTTATTTCTTTTATTCTTTACAATGCTATCAAAAATTGAATCATATTTCTTGGCGAATACATCACCCAAACCAAGTATAAATGTGTTTTCAGAAGATGAGTAATTCTGAACAATTTTTTCCATAAACATTATTGAATTAGAAATCTCATCGTTTACTATATTCTCAATTTCTTTTTTCTTCAGGTTTTCAGTATTTGATTCAATCGTTTTTAGAATATTCCCATCTTCCCTTCTATATGAATGAAGCAAAGACTCTATAATATTAAGTACATGTGCAAATTCTTTTTCATAATAAACATTATAGAAGAATGCATTTTTTAGAAAATATCCTAACATTCCATTATTATTAGCTGCAATGGAAATAGAAAGTCGATGGAAATCATAATCCAAAACCTCTTTCAAATAATATTCGCAAACATCAATCTGTTCATTGTGGACTTCAGTGATTGCAAGATAAAATTTGGCTGTAATTCCACCGATTTTTTTTGCGTCCAATGCTTCCTTAAAAGCTATATTTGCAATTTGATAATCGCTCTCTTTTAATGCCAAAAAACCGACGAATAATTTGATAATATAATTAATTTCGTTTTTTACGTTATCACTCATTCTTGATGCAGAAATCAAATCGTGTGCGTTTCTAAATAATTCTAATGCTTTACTCGGATTGAAAAACGGTGCATGATAGGTATATAATATTGCTTCAATTAGTACTTTGAAAAAATTATGTTTATATACATCTCGTTCTATAAAATTAATCGTCAAATTAGCGAAATATTCTTTTTCATTTCTATTTTTTGATGTAACCCATTTTGTATAATTCTCTTTTATCGATTTATGAAGTTCTAAATACTTTGCCCTGACAAAATGAAGTTTCATATATTCTTCAATTTGACTTAGCAGCCACGAATCATATATAAAAAATACAGGTGCATTTGAATATGGAATAAATATTTCTTTTAATTCGTTTGGAACATCGAAAGATAAAATCTTTATACTTTCCTTAATACTGTTGATATAGTCAAACTCCCCTTTGATATTTAAATCAAAATGAAATTTACCTGATTTGAGAAACTTACCAATTGGATTCTCTTTATCAACTGTGGCTATATTTTTATCTTCGACTTCGTACATTTTAATAATAATTTAAAAAGTTATTTGAATCAACTTGTGGAAAAGCAATTGTAATAGATGTCCCTTTATTTTTTTCGCTTTCAATCTTAAAATCGCCTCCCATTAGTTTTGTTAATTTCGAAGCAATAGTAAGTCCTAATCCAACACCTTCATAAGGACGAGTATAACCTTCAATTTCTTGATTAAACGGAGCAAGCACTCTCTCTATTTGACTTTTCTCAATACCAATTCCAGTATCTCTAACTATTAAATTTACTTGTTTATTTTTACTTTCAGAACCTATAAAAACACTTCCTTCATTCGTATATTTTATAGCATTCTCAATTAGAACATCAAATATTCTTTCTAATTTAACCCAGTCAACTTCTATCATACAATCATCATCACAAAGTTCAATTTTAAAATCAAGTTTTTTTGCTAAAGCATCTTTCATTTTTCTTTCATATACTTGTTTTAAAACCTGATTACCATTAAGATCTACACGTTCAATTTCTATTTCACCCGATTCAATTTGAGAGACTTCCACCAAGTTATTAAATAGAGATAGTGATCTTCCTAAAACTTCTTTCATTGAGTCAACCATCTCTTTCAAAGATTCATAATCTGAGTTTTCAATACAATCATCAATAATTTCAGAATATCCAACAATGCCATTAAATGGAGTTCTGATTTCATGTGATATATTTGCAAGAAAATCTGATTTCATTTTATTTAACAACATCTCTTTCATATAACCTTTTTCAAGTTGGATTCTATAATTCTTTTCCTCTGTTATATCTTTCATCGTTACAATAAACATAGATGTATCGGAAGTTAATTCTAATGGAGTTGTAATTTTGCAATGGTAATCTAATTCTGCTGAATGGAGATAATCAAATTCAGAAAAGGGAGATTCACTTAGGATCATTTTTTGAATTTCGGTTTTGATAGGTAAAACTAATTTTTCTGGAAAGACTTTTGATATTTCTGCGAGATGATATCTATCTTTATTAATATTAAAAACGATACAAAAATTATCATTGGCATTTTCAAAATAAAAATCGTCTTTTATCTTTTTAATGATTAAAAGAAGGTCGGATATATTCTGCAAGATTAATTTTTGTCTTTTTTCAGACTCTTCAATTACCTGTTTTTGATAAATATATTCAGTTAAATTACTCGCACTTAATATATAACTTGTATCAAGTTCATCATTAGTAGTAAAAGGTTCTAAATTAAATTCCCAATATTCAGTAACGTTTCTTTTTGAAATGTTAATCAAAGATTTCCATCGTTGTTTTTTCTCAATAGCGAAATTTAGTCTTTGGTGTTCTTCAAAACTCATGTAGTCTCTTAATAGATCAAATATAGTTTGATAATAGAGACCATCAATATCTTTAGAAAATAATGCTTCTACTGTTTTTGTGGCAAATATTATACGTTGATATTTATCGGTAATGATTATTGGTACTTTTCCATAATCAAGAGCGTTGTGCAAAGCAATAATCTTATCTTCGATTATTTTTCTTTGCTCAAGCGATTCAATACTAACAACTATATACTGAGTAGATCCGATAATGACCCTTTCAATCCAGACATTACAAAGAGAACTTTCTCCAGTATCAGCAATATTTAATAAGACTTCAGAAGAAAAATTCTTGAATGTTTTTTCTGAAAATCCTTTTACTAACATTAAAAGTTCAGCATTCGGATTTAATTTATAAATGCTATCTGAAACTCCAAGCCTAAAAATTCGACTAAAAGTTTCATTAGCATAAATAATATCTAAATTGCTTTTGAATATAACAACCGATTTATTTTCAGGCAGTTCTTTATAACTGCTAAGTTCAGTCATCGAACTGCTATCTCCTCCGTACAAATCATATTTATTCTGCATAAAGTTGTCTTAACGTATTTGGATGCTCTTTATCATTATGGATTTTCTTTCGGTCGTTCTGCTGTTTATTGAATATTTAAACATCAGTAATTTCTCAAGAAATTGAATTAAACAACTATTTATATAATTAAACTCTTTCGTTAGTGTTTTTTGAAAATCAATAAATAACGATTCGATTACATGGCTGTCAGTAATAATATTTGGTTTCTTAATGCTAATGTAATTAAACTGTTCTATAAATCGGTTTAATCCATCAAGCCTTACCGGAATACTTTCCGAATTAGAATTAACAGGAGCTTCAAGGAATAAAGTAATTACCAATTCTGTTGTATATCCACTTAGTTGTTTTGTTACTTTATATTCTATAGCCGGAATCTGATTAATCTGAAAAGAACTTAGAATTACCTCAAAAAGAAAATCTTCTAATTCAAAATCTAATTCTATTTTATCACTATTTTTTTTAAGTTTTTTTACTTTCCAGCCAAAAACAGAAAGGAGAGATGTTGCAGGAGATATGCTAATAGAATCATTCCCGGAGGTGTGTTCAAAAGAAAATGACATTACCCTTTTGAATTGTCTCGGATTCCCGGCTGATTTCCGATAATCGGAACCGGGAGCAATATTTACTACCTTTTCTAACATACCTTCTCCTATACGATATTATCGAAAGAAAAGGTAATTTCTTTACCTTTAATCTGTCTGAATCATACGATTTTCATCAACATAATCGACAACTTTAGGATTTTGAAGATGAATAAGTTCTTGTACAAATTTTGAAATTCTATCTGCAGAATCACTTATCGTTTTTAGATCATCTGATACTTTTGCTCTTTCACTATCGGTCAATTCATTTTCAATTGATTTTAATGAAAGCACTACGCTGCTAAGAGGATTATTAATTTTATGCCCGATAGTACAAGCCATTTCGATAACTGCCTTGCTATGTTCAATATTTCTTAATTCACTTTGTAAATTAAAAATTCTTACTCCTGAACGAATTCTTGCGAGAAGCTCTTGGTTTTCGATCGGCTTAACTAAAAAATCGTCAGCACCGATATCAAGCCCCATTATTCTATCCTTTAATGATGATCTTGCTGTAAGGATAATAAAATAAATACTTTTATACTTCTCATCTCCTTTAAGAATATTGCAAAGAGCAATTCCATCTAATACCGGCATCGTCCAATCAGCTAATATTACTTTTGGAGTAAATGTTTTTAAGACTTCTAAAGCCTCCTCGCCATTGATTGCTGAAGCAACTTCATAGTTGTTTCTCGTTAATAGCTTGTCCAATATAAAACGAGTATCTTTCTCGTCTTCGACTATTAATATTTTGTCTTTCATCTCTTCTCTAATAGTTTATTTATTTTATCAACAAGTAAATCAAAATCTACAATTGGCTTTAGAAGAATATCATCCGCCAGGCTTTCTTGCAAAATATCATTTGAAATATAATTTGACGAGTATGCAGTAATCAATATTATAGGAATATTCAAATTACTATATTTCACTTTAATATAATGCGAAAGCTTTATCCCGTCCGTTCTCTTCTCTCTTAAATAAGTATTTTTTAAATTAATATCCATAATAATCAAACAAATATCACCATTGAGGATTTCAGAAATAATCATATTTGCATCCTCTAATATAATTATTTCTCTATCAAGTTTTCTAAAAAGAACTTTGTAGAACTCTTGAAGAAGACTATCGTCCTCAATAATTAATATTTTTTTTTTAACGGACATTAGAATTAAATTTCACAGTTATTGAAATTCTTCTATTAATAGAGCTAAATGGGTCTTGAATGTTTCTAAGGCGAGTATCAGCATAACCGGTAATTTCATCAATCTGTTTTTCAGATACTCCACCCCTTACTAATGCTCTTTTAGCAGAATTTGCTCTATCTGTACTTAGTTCAAAATTTGAATATCCGCTTCCATCATTCTGATATTGTCTTGCGTCTGTATGACCTTCGACTCTAATTTTATTGGACATCTTTGAAATCTCTGTTCCAACTTTTGCAAGCAATGTCCTGGCATCAGTTTTAAGTTCCGATGTACCAACTTCAAAAAAAAGGTCATTATCGGAATCTATTAACTCTATTTTAAGTCCATCATCAGCAACTTCAACATTTACTTGATCGGCAAGATTCATTAATCCGGTATCATCTTTTAGTTCATCAATAAGTTTATCACCCATTTTTTGAAGGTCTTCTTTTTCCTGTTTCATTCTTTCCATTTCTTGCTGAATATTTAGGTCTAATGGAGATTGACCTGCTCCATTGAGCATTGAACCACCTTGAGAAGAAAATCCTACCGGGTCTTTGAAATAGCCGGCAACAGCTTCTTTAACTTCTTCACTCTGCCCCATCACCCAAAGAACAATAAAAAGCGCCATCATGGCAGTTACAAAATCAGCATAAGCAACTTTCCAAGCACCTCCATGATGCCCGCCATGTCCTTTTTTTATCTTCTTAATTATCGGGGGTTGAGATTCCTTATCATCTCCTCCTAAATTCGGAAGCTGACTTTCGTCAGATAAATTGGGTTCCATTACTTCTTACCCCTTAAAACATTTTCCAATTCAGAAAATGTCGGTCTTTCATCAGAGAAAATTACTCTTCTTGCCATTTCTGCGGCGACTAATGGTGGATTGCCTTTTGCATAAGCTAATATCATTGTTTTTATAATTTGCAAATCCTGTGCCTTTTCGTGAATTAATAATCCAAGATTTGCAGACATTGGATTTACAAATCCATAGCTTAATAACACACCGAGAAAAGTTCCTACAAGAGCAGCCGCAACGTGATGCCCCACTACTTCAGCACCTTGATTAATGGATGCCATCGTAACAATAATACCGAGAACGGCAGCAACTATACCTAGTCCGGGAAGTGCATCGCCAACTCTACCGATTGTTTCGGTTACAGGTCTGTTTTCTGATTCAAAGGTCTCTATCTCTGCATCCATCATACCTTCTAATTCATGTGGAGGTACCGAACCGGCTAACATCACTTTCATTGTATCGCAGAAAAAATTCCTTTTTGCAGCATCTTCTATAAAGGATTTACTTTTTGAAAGTATTTCACTTTTTTCGGGAGTTTCAATATGTTTTTCTACTGCTAATAATCCTTCTCTCTGAGCTGTTAAAAATAGTGTAGCAAATACTTTTAACATTTCGAGATAGTCTTCTTTTGTAGTCTTATGTGATTTGAATAATTGTGGTATCTGTCCCATTATTTTTTTTATTAATGAAGGAGGTGCAGAAATGAGTAAACTTCCCAATGCGGCACCACCTATAGTAATAAATTCCGATACCTGAATTAATAAAACCAAGTTGCCGCCGGCTATTAAAAACCCAACTACAACAGAAACTATAACAACAATTATCCCAATTATAACAAACATTTATTTTCCCGAATTTGCTTGCTGATTAATATTTTGAAATTCATTTATTAACATAAAACATCTCTTCCCTATTATTTCCCAATCTGGCTTTGGAGTATCGAACATCATTTCAATTTCTCGACAGTAAACTGATACTCCATTATAACCAACCATTGCACCAGTGCCTTTCAACTCGTGAACAACCGTTTTCAATAATTCTGCATTTTTCGTTTTTATTGAATTTACGATTATATCTTGGCGTGTAGTTAAATTAGATAAGAAATATTTCTTAAGTTGATTGTTTATTTCTTCCTTTTCAGACGAAGATAATCTTTTTAATTTTTTAATCTCTTTTAGAAAATTGTTACCAAATATTTCATTTATTGATTTTATAAGTATTTCTTTATTAAGTGGCTTTGAAATAACTTTAATTGCTCCTGCTTGAAGCGCCGAAATAACATTATTTTTATCTGTATGTCCACTAATGACAATTACAGGAAGGTCTTTTAAATCATCTAAGATTTTAATTACTCTAAGCATCCTGATGCCATCTAAGTTCGGCATCATAAGATCTAGAAAGATGAGCTTCGGCTTATGTTCAATTGCTTTTTGAATTCCTTCTAATCCATCGCTGCATGTTATTACATCCAACTCATAATCTGAAAGGAAATTCTTTAATGAGTTTCTAATGAAATCCGAATCATCAATGACTAAGATTGTGGTTTCATTAAAACTGCTATCCATTTTTGGATGCCTTATTAATCTTAAACTTAGAAATATCAGGAGTTACTTCAGTCCCCGCTTTCGTTGCTTCAATAGTATTCTGTATCACCTTTTCATAGACTTCACCTCTATGTATCTGAACTGATGTAGGCGCAGAAATACCTATTTTTACTTGACCATCAGATACCGATAATATTTTTATCGTAATATCTGTCCCAATTTTAATTTCTTCGTCGATCTTTCTTGATAGTATTAACATTTTTTACTCTACAAACAAATTGTAATAAAAAGAATAATTTTCACCCTCTAAGATAGTATGATAACCTGACTTATCATATTGATTTATGTAAACCGGGGCTCTCATATTTACAGTAATCTTTAGGGGATCTTTATTCAAGGTTACAATTCCAAAAGCTTCATGCTCATCTATCTGCGGATAGTTTTCATCAAGCAATCGTGCAGCAAAAAGCGGAAATGCTATTTCCGGTCGATCTATCGAAGTTAGCCACTTGAAATAGCTATTATCCGGTTGAATAAGCACATATTTTTTTAACTCTTCAAAGGCATAGAAACCTTCGCTAAAAGTTAGGATTCGATCTTGGGAAACTTCTATTTCCCCAAATTGTGTTGTTATTATTTTCATTTTGCTCACTTTAATATTACTAAATCAACTCGTCTATTTAATGCCCTCGATTCCGGGGAATCATTTGGTGCAATTGGTCTATATTCTGCATATCCTACAACTGAAACTTTATCTGGTGAAAGTCCCTCTGCCTGTATCAAATAATATGCTGTGCTTAAGGCTCTATCTACCGAGAGATGCCAATTAGATGGATAAACCGAATTACTTATTGGTAGATTATCTGTATGCCCTTCTACTCTTATATCATTTGGCAATTCCTTTAATACCGTTGCAAGTCTTGATAAAACTTCTTTTGATTTATCGCTTAAAACTGCTCCGGCAGGTGGAAACAATACATCATCAAGTATATGAACTGTAATTCCTCTTTCACTTTCTTCTAATTGAATCGAATTTTCATAACTGTAATTAGATATTATCTTATCTAATTCAGAAGTCAAATTATCGCTTGGCTTTGGAATAATATTAGTTTTATTCATTAATGAATAATCTGTTTCATTTCCAAAAACATTACCCATTGCAGCCACAACGCCTTTATATTTATTTACATCAATATTTGACATAGCGTAAAGAATAATAAATAAACCGAGCAATAGAGTGATCAAGTCCGCATATGTTATAAGATATCGGTCTTTATCGTTTTCTTCGGAATTTTCCGGCTCATCAAAATTTATGCGCTTAGCTTCCTTAGTTGTTCTTTTTGGGGGAGCATCCCCACCAAACGGGACTTCATTATTGAAGGAATTTCGCCGCTCTGAAGAGTCAGTACTGCTTCCAAAGAAACCTCCATCATATTCTTTTCTTCTAAATGGCATTTCTTTAGTCGATCTCCTACCGGTAACCATATTATATTTGCACTAAAGACACCCCATAAGGTGGCTATAAATGCTGTGGCTATATTTTTTATTAATGAATTTGGATCTGATCCTGCGTTTGCTAATGTCATTATCAAACCCATTACTGTACCAATTATGCCCATAGTTGGAGCATAACCGCCTAACTTAGAAAAGATAAAAATATTAGCATTATGCCTATCTTGCATTGCCTTTATTTCTAAATGTGCTAAGTTGTAAAGCATATCTGAATCTGTTCCATCGATTGCATACTTAGTAAGTTTTCGTGGAAATAGATCATCAAATCTCTGGATATCTTTTTCTAATGATAATAACCCTTCTCTTCTTGCCTTTACGGAAAGCTCCATAAAGGTATCGATGATTTTACTTATATCATATTCTTTCGGAAAATATGCAATCTTTATCAATTGAAATATTTTAAAGAACTTATCTAACCCATATCCAATAATGATGGCAGCAAATGTTCCGCCAAAAACAATAATTAAGGAGGACCCGATAAAGAGGGCTTTTACCGATCCTCCTTCCAAAAAGAATGCACCAAATATTGATGCTATTCCCAAAATTAATCCGAATATTGTTCCTGACTTTTTCATTATATGTAATCTAAAAGAGACTTTGGTAAAATCGTTGCTGATAATTTATTCGACATCTGAAGTAGATAATCTTGATACTGCAAATCAACTATCAATTTTGCCGGGTCAATTGCCTGTTTATCAACTAATAAATTTTGTGTATTTGTAGTATTGTTTTCTAAAAGCAAACCTATATCATCTAATCGATTAATCTTTTCTCCATTCTGAGTTTGAAGAGCCAAAAATCCATTATACCCTTCAGTAAATGTATCTTTAAGTACCTTTGTAGGAGCTTCTCCATTATTTAATTTATCCATAATTGCATTTAGTGAACTTATCAAGCCGGAATTATTAATTTTATCACCTGAGATATTAATAGTTTCAGTAAAATTAGAACCAACTTTTACTTTCAATTCACCTCCTGCATCTGCAGAATTTAATACTATCTTACCATCAGCATCAAACGAAAATGGTTCTTGACTATAATTTGTTCCGCCAAAAAGGTACATCCCATTATGTTTCTCATTTAAACTTCTTACGATCGATTCTACCGAATCTTTTATTGATTTTATTATCGTAGGATAATTTTCTTTATTAATAGCATCATCCATAGTTTCAACTTTCTGAATAATCTGCTCCATATTTGAAATTGCATTATCAAATGAATTTATAGAGCTGTTTATAAAGTTTTTTGCGTTATCGATATTCTTTTTATAAGAATCAAATTTATTTAACTTCGAATCGAGAGAAACAATATCTAAAGCTGCCCCAACATTATCGCTTAGGTTTTCTACCTTTTTATTACTTGTCAATTGGCTCTGAAGTTCGAGCATCTTCTGATTAATTCGATTCTGGTTAAAAATATATTTTTCGGTTATTACTCCCTCAGTAACTCTCATAGTCTTACACCATACCTAAAATTGTTTGCATCATTTCATCGGCAACCCTTACCAATTTAGCTGATGCTTCGTAGGACCTTTGAAACTTTATTACATTAGCCATCTCTTCATCAAGAGATACACCCGAATACGAAGCTTTTTGTACTGACAATTGATTTATAATTAATTCATTAGACTCTATTGTACTATCGCTTTTTGATTTTTCCATTCCAAAATCACTTAATATTCCCGAATAGGCATCTAATATAGTTTTACCGCTTAATTCACCAATTGAAGTTTCATTAAGGTTTGCTAATGTAATTGCTAAATCACCATTACCATCATTTGCATTTGCAGAAGATACCGCAATATTCCTTGGATCATTTACTATACTCGAATTAATCCTCATCTTACCGGAGACAAATGAATTTATTATAGAACCATCTGCTGCGGTCTCACCGAAAAAAGGAATATTTGTTTTTGATACTCCGTTTTGAGCTAACGTAAATCCTGTTGTATGTGTATCGTTCACTTTATTAACAATTACCTGTGCAAGTTCCTCTAATTGACTTTTGTATGATGGGAGCTTATTTGAATAAAGATCAGAGATAGCATACATCTCTCCGCCGCTTAATTGAACAGAAGCAGAACTATCTGTTTGTGATACTAACTTCATCTGACCATTTACAAATTTTATTTCAAATGAATTAGCAACATTCAAATCTGCGCCGTGAACTCCACCAATATTAATTACTGATGCACCATCTTTATTTTCGGTTACAGATATATTTACCAAAGAACTTAAGCTATCAATTTGTGCATCCCGCTTGTCTTTAAGATCACTTGCATTCATTCCACGAGACTCTGTTTCATAAATTTTTTGGTTTAATTCATTTATTAATGCAAGAGATGTGTTAATTTCTCCGGCAGTACTTGTTGCTTGTTTTTGTAATAATGATTGAATGCTTTCAAATCCATCGAATACTTCTGAGAATCTCTCACTCATTCTCTGCCCTTTTTGAACAATCTGCGAACGAAGTTGGGAAGAATTTGGATTAGTTGATAATTCGGACCATGAATTGAAAAAATCATTTATATAATATGAAAGTCCTGTATCCGAAGGTTCAGCAATTACAGATTCTACCTGTTGAAGAATTTGACTTCTTAAATTAGAATCCGCAAGTGAGCTTTGGTATTTTCTAATTTGAGAATCTACAAGATTATTTTTAATTCTTTGAACGTCCTGCAACTTAACACCCATACCGATACCCCCCTGAGTTACTTCCGTAGAAAGCAGTACCTTTTGACGTGTATATTCTGCATTACCCGCATTTGAGATGTTGTTTGAAGTAACATCCAAAGCATTTTGGTATGTAGACATCGTTCTTACAGATATATCTAATAATCTTCCTATACCCATTTTATACTCTCTTATTTACCAAAGCTTTTTTCTTATTACCGATTAATGCAATTAATGTTTCCTTTATTATTGATCTGGAAACATCCACTAATTGTGAAATTAATCTATTCATTAATACAATTTTCGAAGCCGTGGTTTTTAATTCATTTCTAAGACTTATGAGTACTTTATAATCTGCTAAACTTATTCTATTTTTTGCTTTTAATTCATCTAACATTTTTTCAATAGTTAATGAATTGTAGATATCGTAGGATTTAAGAAATTCTTTAAGTTTTTTATCCTCTAAATCAATTCTTTGGAGAACAGTCTGCTCATCTTTTAGAATTGACTCCATTGAATTGTAATCGTTTTCTATAATAGCGTTTTTCTTTTTCTGTAATACAGAATGAAAAATATTCATTGTGCTATTCTGATTTTCTAATAAATTTTTAAATTCTTTTAAATTCATGATTCACTCTTATTAAAATGGTTTATATAACCCATAACTTTAGTTATGTAAGATTGCGTCTCCTCGAATGGTGGGACACCATTATATTTATCAACATTTCCGGGACCTGCATTATAAGCCGCAAGAGCAAGTTTCAAGTCTCCACCATATTGTCGAAGCATTTGAGCTAAATATTTAGTGCCGCCATTAATATTTTCGCTTGGATTGAAAGAATTTTTCACTCCCATATCTGCTGCGGTCGAATCCATTAACTGCATTAATCCCTTTGCCTTAGCAGAAGAAACGGCTTTATGATTGCCAGCTGATTCAGTCATTATTACTGATTTTATTATGTTTTTATTTATTCCGTATTCTTTTGAGGCTTCTTCAATGAGATTATCAAACTTTTCTATTCTATTTAATGAACCATTGCTCGGTTTTATACCTTGTATCTTTTCCATCCCTTTTATTTTAATATCGTCTCTATTTATTGTTTTCTCTCTCTGAAATGCTTTTGAAAGCAATTCAGGGTCGAAATCCTCACCGGTAACTTTTTTATAAATTGATTCTGCTAAGCCGAGACTTTTACTATTAGAAATTTCACCGGCTATATGTTGCTCAAAAACGGAATCAAACATATCATTTCCATATCCTTCTTCGCCAAGCAAACCACCTGTAGTTTTACTTAATGAGTTTAACATCATTTGAGTAAGCATACTTTCAAATTCTTTTGCTGCCTTTGCAAGCTTAACCTTATCTTCTTTAACAAACCTTGAATTCGCATCTTCAATTTTTGATAAGTGCTTTGAGCTATTCGATATTTTAAGTTCTAATTCATTCATAATTACATTATCACTAATTCTGCAACTAATGCTCCTGCTTCTTTTAAGGCTTGGAAAATTGCAATTATATCTCTTGGAGTTGCTTTAAGTGAGTTAAGTGCCGCTGCTATCTCCTGGACATTTGTAGCTCCTTGAATTGCTATTGTACTTGTTGAATCCTGCGTTACAGATGGTATTAAATTATTGAATACTTCCGTTCTACCTTGAGAAAATGCGTTCGGTTGAGATATAATTGGATTTGATCGAATCTGAATGTTTAAACTTCCATGAGTAATACTAACCGGTTGAATCCTAACGTTGCTTCCTGCTACTACTGTTCCGGTTCTTTCGTTTAATACTACCTTTGCAATATTATCTATCTGGATATTTAGATTTTCTAATTCTGCTAAAAATGCAACAAAATTATTTTGCTTATCGGCAGGGACTACTATTAATATCGATGCCGCATCAACTGATTTTGCAATCTCTCCGCCAAATTTTGTGTTTATTGCAGTTGATACATTAGTTGATGTAGTAAGATCAGGATTCCTTAAAAATACAGTAACTTCCTGATTAGAAACTTGCTCGGTATTTACATCTTCTTTTAAACTTCCGCCTCTTGGGACTCTCCCGGCGAGTGAATGATTTTTTGCTAATCTGCTTCCCGATGGAGTATTAATATCGTATCCTCCAACAGAAATAGGTCCTTGAGCAAATCCATAGACTTTACCATTGCCACCTGAAATAGGCGTCATTAATAATGTACCGCCCTGAAGACTTGTAGCATCTCCCATCGAAGATACTACAACATCAAAAACAGCTCCTGCTTTTAATTGCGAATTTAATGATGCTGTTACCATTACAGCCGCAACGTTTTTTGTTTTTAAATCCGTCTGGGGAACGGTTATTCCAAAACGCTTTAACATACTGGAGACTGATTGAATGGTAAACGATGAACGATAACTATCGCCTGTACCGGCAAGTCCAACTACCAAACCATAACCAATTATCTGTTCGCTTGTGGCTCCATTTAAGTAAGCTACATCCTTAATTCTCTGTCCAAAAACAAGAGAGTTAATTAAAAGTAGAATCAATAGTCCATATTTTGATATATTTTTCATGTTATTTTCTTTAGAATATCCAATGGAAAAATTTAGTTATCCAACCTGGTTTCTGCGAATCATCAATAATTCCGCTTCCTTCAAAACTGATTTCAGCATCTGATATATTATAGGATAAAACAGAATTATCTGAACTGATATCAGAATATCGAACAACTCCTTTTATAGAGACTAATTGTTCTTCTCCATTAATTACTATCTTCCTACTTCCTTTAATTACCATATTACCATTTGCTAATACAGAATCGATTGTTGCGCTAATTTTAGTTCTTACTAAACCGGTCGTTTTTGTTGAACCAGAACCTGAAAAAGCGTTACTACTTCCTATATCCATTTTTGCAGTTGGTAATTCGGTCTTATCCAAGGAACCAGAAAAGTTCATACCGAGGTCACTACTCCTACCTGCATTTGTTTCCGCATTGTTTGATGCCTGTGAAGATTCCATTACAATTATCGTAACTGCATCTCCGGCTCTTGCTGCCTTATTATCAGAAAATAGAGAATAGAATGAGCTATTACGCATGTCTTGTGCGTTTAAGTAAACACTCATTAAAACCATTATATAAATTATTTTCTTCATTTTATTTACTCTTCTATTACAACATTATTTTTATCAATTATTTTTGCTCTAAGAATTTTATTCTCCGGTGTTACTACTCTAATCACGTCTCCTACAAAACCCTTTTCGCGTGAAGTTACATCCACTGAAATATCTACTCCATTTTTTCCTGCGTGTAAAATAATATGCTGGTTTATCTCTATATCTGGAACACCTTCTGTCATTTCTCTCAATAGTATCGAACCTTGTCTGATATTTAGCTTTGAAACTAAGCCCGAATTGTTATCCAATTCATTTATTGGAGTTCCATTTACTATCGCCACATCTTTTAATTCTTTTCTAAAATTATTATTAAATAGGATTTCATTTCTATCAATATTTTCTACTGCCACTAAAACAGTTTTGTATAATTTAATTTTAACAGACAAATATGAATTGGAAATAGTTTTATTTTTTCTAAGTAAAATTGGAATAGTAACAATATTTTTATTTACTGAATATTCTCTGCTATAATCAATTCCTTCGATTGAAGACATTTTTATATTCGACGCAATTTCAAATTCCAATCTTTCGCAATCGTTAAATCGTTTTAATAAATAATCTTTTAATTCGTTTTCAATTGTATTTTGAGAAACGAACAAAAAAGAGAACAAAATTAAAAGAATTGGTTTCACTTTAATTACCCTCTTTTAAGGTTATTAGCCATAGTCATCATCTCTTCCACTGTCTTAACAGTTTTGGAATTGATTTCATAGGCTCTTTGAGCGGCAATCATTGCAATCATTTCTTCAACAACATCTACATTAGATGCTTCAAGATAACCTTGTTGAATTGAGCCAAACCCATTAGTATCCGGGTTGCCAAGAATGGGCTGTCCTGATGCACTACTTTCACCATAAAGATTATCCCCTAATGCAATCAATCCACCATTATTCATAAAACGAACTAGTTCAAGCTGCCCTAAAGAAACACTTGTCCCATCTGTTTGAAGTGCTTCCACTTGCCCTTCCTTTGTAATTGAGAGTGATAAGATGTCGCTATTAAGAGAAACTTCCGGGTCCAATAAATATCCACTTGATGTAATTAATTTACCGTCAGCATTTGTTTTAAATGAACCATCTCTTGTATATGCAAAAGTGCCATCTCCCTTTCTAACTTGAAAAAACCCTTCCCCTTGAATAGCAAGATCAAACGGGTTTTGGGTAGCTGTGATATCACCCTGTTTGAATATCTTCTGAGTCGCAGCCGGTTTAACGCCATTACCAACTTGTATTTTATTTGCTGATGTCTCGATTACTCCAGGAGTCGAAGAAGATAATGCATTTATATTTACTTCTTGATACATTAAATCTTGGAAGTCAGCTTTATTTTTTTTGAATCCGGTCGTGTTTATATTGGCAATATTATTCGAAATTACTTCCACATTTATCTGTTGTGCATACATACCGGAAGCCGCTGTTCTCAATGCTCTTGTTGACATTTAATCATCTCCCTTATTAAACTTTTCCAATTTGGTTTGCATCTTCTAAAGATTTATCCAATGTACTAATAACTTTTTGCGCTGATTCAAAACTTTTATTTACCGAAATCATCTGCTCCATTTCTATTAATGGATTTGAGTTGGATTCTTCTATATAGCCTTGAATAATTTTAAAATCATTTTCATTTGATGATGTTATTAAACCATCTTCAGCCTTAAAATTTGATCCACTTGATCTTATTAATTCTTCTGGAGAATCCACCTTAGAAATTGAAAGTGAATCTATAATCTTATCTCCTACTCTTATTTCCCCTTCTGCAGTAATTAATATATTTGAATCGTTTGTAAGCAAAGTTTCTTCAAGATTTATTTCTCCGTTTTTTCCTATTACTTTTTTATTATCAGCATCGGTCAGGAAACCTTCATCATTAATCTTAAATCTTCCATCTCTCGTTAATTCTAAAGACCCATCTTCGTTTTTAACTGTAAAAAAACCTTCCCCATTTATCATAAGATCAAGTGGATTCGATGTGAGAATTGTTTCTCCCTGTTCCATATTCGTAATTTTTTTTATGTCCACACCACCTGATTCATTCAAGTATTCCGAAAATGGAATCTCTCTTTTATATCCTGTGGTATTTATGTTAGCAAGATTATTGGCAATCGATTCTATATTCTTAGTTCTAAAATCAAGACTTCTCGCTACTGTATATAATCCTTTAATCATTTGTCTGCCTATATTCTTTTTAATTCAAGATATTTCAAATGAGCAGCTAATACTAATTCTCCTTGTGGAATTTGAAGCTGCTTTGCTTTTTTATTTATCTTCTTGCTATCAAGATTATTTAAAGACAATTTAGTTTTAAGAGTCTTTCTAATTTTTGATTTTTTAGTATCTGCAATAACTAAAAATTTTTCTTCTCGCATTAAACCAATTTTCTTTTTTAGCTTACTTCCTGAACGATGCTTTATTCCACCTAAAATTCTTCTAATTGTTACAAAAAAGATTATTAGTATAGAAGCTGAAGCAAATATTTTTATCTCCATAGAAAATGAATCCAAAACTGATGCTGAATTATTTTTTATAGACTGTTTAGTTACAGCTTTAGGAATTTTAACCTTAGGTGCAGGAATATTCTTAATTATACTTGAATGAGACCCTTTCTCTTTAGCATTTGTAATTTGTGATAGAACCATTTCACTTATCGAAATTGAGTCTGGTGCAACTGTTGAACTGCTATCATTTACTTGTGCAGTCAATGAGCACGATATTAGAAATAGGGCTAAAAACAATTTCATAATTTCAATGACCTTTTTAATGGATATGTAAGGCGAATGCTTGTACCATTTTCTTCAAGTGAATTAAAATCAGCTCGCCCTTCACTTTTCTGCATTAATTCATTTATTATTTTTACTGTTAAATTCGATTTATAATCCATTTTTTCGTTAAAATCACTCCAATATTCAGTAATAAAAAATGAAAGTTGAATTGAATCATTTAAATATTTCGTTTGAATATAAATTCCGCTTCCTCGTTTAGTGTGATTTTTAATTAGCGAAAAAATATTTGTTAGTACTTGTTTAATTTGTTTAGAATCTGTCAATATTGGTGGTATTCCCTCTTCAAGATCAAGTTCGCATTCAAGCTGATGGTCTTTCAATGTTGGGAGCATTACCGAATGAAATTCCGAAGTAATAGAATTAATATTACTTGGTAAATTTGTTTTTGGAGAGTTTTCGTTTACTTCGTTAAATTTCAAAAACCGTTGAGATGCTTCACTTAAGTACTTTACTCTTTTCTTTACCTGATCAATAATTTCCGGATCTACTTCGCTATATTCATTTTCAATTAATTCGATGCTACTTAGAATAATCTGAAGTGAATCAAGCATTTCTTTTGTAATTCCATCGGCATATTCACCAGCAGCATATAAACGGAAATTGTTATTTAGCTTCGATTGATAGATGTGTAAATCGTTGTACAAAGTCTCGATAGTTTTTCTTTGTTGCAATGAACCTAAAGTTGGAATAATCATTCCAAGTGCCATCTGAATAGAATTACATTCAAACGAATTATCTGAATATTTAAGTGAACTGTCTAAAATTGATAAAATACCTTTGAAATATTTGCTTTGAATTGGAAATATTACTTGAAATAATTTAGTTCCATTTTTAGTAACAGTTTTTAGATCCGGAATCAAAGTTGGCTTTCCGGTTTCAAAAATCCAATCCAACATTCCACCTGTAAAAGTTTTTTGAACCAACCCTTTATGGTGTGGAGTACATTTGGAAGATGCCGGAATAATATTCTGATTCCCTTCATCCAACAAAAATAATTCAGCTTCGTTTGCTCCAAGAATCTTTGTTATATATGTCGCTAAAAGAGAATTAATCTCAATAATTGATTTCGATCTGAGTACCTCTTTCTGAAACGATACAATATTTTCAAAATAAAGTTCATATTTTTCAAAAAGATTATTCTTTGTCTTAAACTGATCAAAAGTAATTACTCTTAAATCTCCAGAATCGCTCCCCTTTGTATAATATTGGAGCGATTGTGTATAAGAAGCATACTTAGAAGTATTTTCTTTAATTAGTCTCAACTTAAGTGCCTTATTGTTTCTAACTGTTGTTTTACAGGTTCTCTGTATTGTTCAATAAATTTATCAATACTTTCTTGATCGAGAAGTTGAAGTGCAACAGCTGTTTCTTCGTGAAGATTCATTCCGGCATCCCAAGAAAAACTTCCCAATTTTAATTGCTGAGTCATATAATCTGCAAGATGTATTACAGAACTTAATATTTTGGTATTATATGCTAAGTTTGGAGTATGATGATATTTTACAATCTCACAGAAATTATCTGGGATATTCCAATTCTTAAGAAGTGAATACCCAATAGCTTGGTGGTCCATTCCGAGAAATAAATTTTCTGCATCTTTATATTCCGAACCCATTTTTACGCTCTCGCAAATCGAAGCAAAATCGGAGTGCATATATCTGTGGATAACCGAAATACCAAGGTCATGAAGCAGTCCACCAACAAAACAATCGCCACTCTGACGTATGCCCATATCATCGGCAAGCTTTTTGGCGAGAGCTCCTGTAATGTATGCATGAGTCCAAAACTCTTTTTGATCAAGATATTGGTCACTTTTGTTCTTCATTGCTTCCATAAGCGATAATGCAGTTACTATATTCCTGATTTCATTAAACCCAAGAATCATAATTGCATATTCAATGGATGCTACTCTTTTTACTAAGCCATAAAAAGGAGAGTTTGCAATAGTAAGTATTTTTACTACGATACTTTGATCTCTGGAAATAGCCCTTGCTAATTGCTGTGGGCTCGTATTAATATCCTTTAAAAGGTCAAGGACTTCAGAGAGAATTTTTGGTATAGGAGAAAGGTTACTAACTCTTTTAAGAATTAATTGTGTTCTTTCTCTTTTTTGGGTTTGATCGAACGCTGCTGTGTACATAGTCGCCATTATATTATTGTCTCAATTTGCTTATTAAAAAGAGGTTCATAGCTGTAAATGAATTTATCTAAGTATTCTTGATTCCCGAACCCGAGGATATCAATAATATTTGTATCAAATTTGTAATCATTATCCCAAACAAAATCTCCGATTTTTAGCTGTTGAGTCATATAGTCCACTAGGTGGATTAAAGATGAAAGAACCGGATTTTTTTCTGATTTTGATGGTGCATGGTGATTCAGTACTGAATCCGTTATATATTGTGGGAAATTCCATTTCTCTAATAAAAACTCCGCAAGATGTTCGTGAGTGTAACCAAGAACTTTAAATTCTGCTTCGTATAATGGAATACCTTCAGTTTTAGAAATTTCAATAATTTTCTTGAAATCAAAGTTCATATACTTTTGCAAAACGACTAATCCCAAATCATGTAATAGCCCAACTGTAAAAACTTCACCTGACTTAGGATATCTTAAATCATCAGCAATTCTTTTTGCCGCTGTTGCAGTCAATATTGAATGACGCCAGTAATCACGATGATTCCAATCTGATGTTTTTCTAACTTTGAATGCTTCAACGAGTGAAAGAGCAAGAAGTATATTTTTTATATGTTCAAATCCAATTATCACAATAGCAAAATCGATTGTAGCTACTCTTCTTGGTAATCCATATAAAGGAGAGTTTGCAACAGCAAGTATCTTTGCCGCTATGGACTGATCTTTGGATATTACTTTACACAAGTCAGATGCACTCGTTCTTTCATTATCCAAAAGCTGCGATACTTCTGTAATTATGTGCGGAATCGAAGGAAGATTACCAATATTGGAAAGTTGCTGTTTAATCTTTCCTTTTGTTTCTGCGTATGATACATCAATCATTATATGGTGCCAATTTGGTTTTTAGTTGTTTAATTATTTTTGAGTGAATCTGCGATACTCGCGAAACTGTAATATTTAGTAACTTAGAAATATCTTGGTAGTTTAGTTCTTCATAATAATAGAGACTTAAAATCGTTCTGTCTCTTTCATTTAATTTCTTAATCAAATCAATTAATTTTGCCTTTGTTTCACTCTTTTCCAAAATATCGTCAGGTTCTAAACCATTATCAGAGATAAGTTCATAAACCTGCATTCCATCATCTTCGTGGACTGTTTTATTGAGAGATATTCTTTTGGTGGTATTAACTGTCATTGAATCGCTGTCTAATGCTGTTTCATATTTTGGACTATATTTTCTAAGTTCATCATAAATTTTGCCTCTGATTCTTTGTATTGCATAAGTCTCGAATTTAGTACCGAAATCAGGATCAAATCTATCTATTGCTTCGCTTAGTCCTTCTATACCGAATTGGAAAAAATCTCGACGATCAAATATGTCATTGTAATTGAAATTAGATTTATGAATTACATAATGTACTAAGTTTACATAATTCATTATTATCTGTTTTTTCAAATCCGATGTCGGATTAACCTTAAACGATGTCCACAAATTTGAATTATTCATTCTTATGAGTTCCCGCTAAATCTTCTGAATAGCTGTTTATTTTTTCAAACGAATTTTTGTTTATTGAACGAATTAGCATTATTGATAATAGACTTAACATCACTGTTAGAATAATAAAGATCGCAAATGAATTAAGAACGATCTGCTGAAGGGATTCCCCTTTCTGAGTAAAATAAATAATGGAAAAGAAGAACACGAGTAACCCGAATTGAAATATTATTTTGTTCATTATCTCTCCTTTTTTCTGATAATTAAACAAACATTATACCAGAGCAAAAAATGCTCTTTTTGGCGTGTTTTAGCTGTTTTGGGGGTTATTAACTTAGATTAGATATAAGTCTTTGGTTATTATTAGCCAAATGACTGAATTTAATGAATCTTTCGGCTATTTCTGATATTTCAGATATTATTTGAGTTGTAGGTCCGGTTTTTGAAAGCAATTCCTGAGATTTGATTGATTTGGGAACTAAATTAGAATTAGATGCAAACCCTAATAATTTTACATTTATTGATAAAAAATGTGTTACAGCAGAGTTAAGGTTACTAAATGCCGTTTTTCCTTCCTCTTTGTTATCACATTTATTTATAATCACACTATTAATTGGCTTTAAGTCATTTGTTGCACAATACTTTAGCATCACATAAGCATCCATAATGGATGTCGGCTCCGGCAATGTAACTATTATATTATAATCAGAATATGAAATCTGCCTTAAAGTCAATTCATTTCCACCTGCAGCACTATCAAGTATTATATAGTCATAATTATTAGACAACTTTTCCAAATTGAAAAATGCACGCTCTATTTTCTCTTCATTAATTTGGACATTGTTATCAAAACCTGAATCGCCATATATTATATCCATATTTTCCGTATAATCAACAATTAAATCATTAAGAGAGGACTTATCCATAAAAAAATCAGAGAGCGGATTTGTTACAGTTTTATTCAAAAATAGGTGCAGATTTGCAAAATTATAGTCAAAATCGATTAAAAGAATCTTTTTTTTTCTTTTTGCTAATTGGAATGCAAAATTAAGTGCAAAAAACGATTTCCCAGTGCCCCCTTTGCCGGAAATAATTGAAACAATTTTTGCAGATCGAGCGGCTAAATCCCTCTTTTTTAGATTAAATAATTCTATTAGTCTGGTAGCTTGGCTATCCATTTAATATAATTTCCCCGAAAATATTAGGTTTGCAATATATTCACTGCTTACTGCAAGAATATCATCAGGTATTACTTGCCCGTTTGTTATAAATGTAACTGGTGTATTAAAGTTATATGATAGATTTAGAATTGGACCATAAGAGGCTGCCTCATCGGCTTTTGTAAAAATTACTGACTTATAATTAAAAAGCTTGAATTTAGTCGAGATGTCATTTAATGTCCGTTGGGCAGTAGCTGCACTTACAACTAACATTACATCATCAACATTAGCTACATCCAAATATTCTTTTATTTTACTTAGGTTATCTGAGTTTCTTTGACTTCTGCCAACTGTATCAATAAAAACTATATCTTTATCGCTGAATTTCTTTAGCAGTTTTTTCATATCCTCAGGTTCATAAGCTGCAGCCATCTCAATATCGCTGATCTCGGAAAATATCCTTAGCTGGTCTATTGCCCCAAGCCTAAACGTATCTATTGTAATTAAACCGACTTTAAGTTTATGAATGATTTTAGAGATTACAGCAAGTTTAGCTATACATGTTGTTTTGCCTACACCGGTAGGACCTACAAGGGCTATTTTGACAGTCTTACCTTTTTTCACCTTAAATTCTTTTGTAGTTACCATTGAAGATAAGCTGGAAAGTAAATACGATTCAAGGTTTTTTTCTTCCACTAAACCCGAATAATTATCTAAATGTTTTACTATCTCTTTTACTATAGGTTTTTGAATATCTCTTTCTAAAAGAAGCTCAGAATATTCCTTAATTTTCTTATCTAATTTTTCACTTTTAAAGTAATGTTCTACCTTAGATTCTGTTTCGTTCGATTCACGCTCTGAATTAGCCGACCTATTTGATGAATTGAAAATTTTCTTATTTATATCATCTACTTCTTTCTCGTAAATATTTCTTTCTTCTTTTTTCGATTCACTATTTTTTACAGAAATTTTTTTGATAATTTCATCTGCTCCTGCAGTAATTTCAAACATTTTCTTAGCATTGAATTTTCTATCACCTTCAATTACACGAGTGCCAAGTATAATCGCATCACCACCTAATTCTTCTTTCATCATTTCGGTAGCTTCTTTCAATGTCGGGGCAGTAAATTTTTTAATCTGCATTATCAACCTCTAACTTTCCAATAAATTCTATTTCTACATTAGCAGGAAGCTCACTATACGAGAGCATTATTAATTCCGGAAAACTTGTATTTATTAATCGATAGAAATAGGGTCTAATTGCTGCCGAAGTAATTAATATCGGCTGGTAACCTAATTTAAATATTTTTTCTAATTCACTTACTAATCGCTGATTTAATCCACGTAATACCTGGGGACTAAGCCCTAAAGTTACTACGCTATCTTTTTGCGATTGAAGCGACCTTGTAATCATTCCTTCTAATTGATCTCCAATAGCCAGAGCATGAATAATTCCGTTCTGGTCTTTATAAAGATTAGCTATTGTATCCCCAATTGAATGTCTTACATATTCTGTAAGTACATCAATATTTTTTGTTGTCTTCGAATAATCAATTAATGCCTCCAAAATCCTTACTAAGTCTTTGATTGGGATACCTTCTTTTAGCAATGATTGCAGAACTTTCTGAATTGTTCCGAGATTGAGTACGTCAGGATTAATATCATCAACAACTGCCGGATATTCTTTCTTTAAGTTTTCGAGTAATTGCTTTACTTCTTGACGGGACATTATCCTATCAAAATTCTTTTTTAATGCTTCCTGTAAATGAGTCGCTAAAACCGAAATAGAATCAACTACAGTATAACCCAATAATTCAGCCCGCTCCTTATCCTCGTGATTAATCCAATAGCTTTGAAGATTAAATGCCGGGTCGGTTGTAGGTATCCCCGGGACTTGTTCATCTATCATTCCCGGATTCATTGCTAAATAGCGGTCTGGATATATTTCAAAATTAGCAACTAAAGTTCCTTTGATTTTAATTATATATTCATTCGGAGATAACTGTAAATTATCTCTTACTCTAACCGGGGGGATAAGAACTCCAAAATCTAATGCGATCATCTTCCTTGTAGAAGATATTTTTTGGAATAAAGTACCACCCTGTTTTTCATCCACCAAACTAATTAATCCATAACCGATCTCTACTTCGATAGGATCTACTTGAAGATATTGTTCTACCTTCTCCTCGGCAGGTTCTGCTTCGACCGATTCTTCATCTTTCTTTGCAGCAGCTTCAGCTTCTGTCTTACTATCCTTTTTAGAAACATAAGACGAGACACCAAGTGTAATACTTATAATTAAAAACGGAATAGTTGGCATACCCGGAATTAATGCAAAAAGAAATATTGCCCCTGCTACAGTTCCAAGAACTCTCGGATTAGAAAATAGCTGTGTTTTCATTTGATAATCAAGGGCTGTGCCTGCGGCACTCCTTGTTACAACAAAACCAGCTGCGGTTGCAATAATAAGAGCAGGCACCTGTGAAACTAAACCATCGCCAATCGTTAGGATTGTATAACTTTGCAGAGCATCCGAAAAGCTCATTCCTCTCTGCATAATTCCTATAATAAACCCGCCAATAATATTGATACCATTAATTACCAAACCTGCTACTGCATCTCCTTTTACGAACTTGCTCGCTCCATCCATTGCACCATAAAATTCTGCTTCACGGGAAATTATATCTCTTCTCTTTCTTGCATCAGATTCAGTAATTAATCCTGTATTTAAATCCGCATCAATAGCCATCTGTTTTCCGGGCATAGCATCTAATGTAAATCGAGCTGCTACTTCCGAAATTCTTCCGGATCCTTTTACAATAACAATAAACTGAATTACTACAAGAATAATAAATATTACAAAACCTACTACATAATTACCCCCAACGACAAATGATCCGAAAGATTCGATCACTTGCCCCGCATAACCATCTATTAAGATTAATCGTGTAGAACTAATATTTAATCCTAAACGAAATAATGTAGTTACTAACAATAATCCGGGAAATACAGAGATATCCAAAGGACTTTGAATATAAAGCGAAACAACTAAAACTAAAACTGCTAAAGTAATATTAATGGATAATAGAAAATCGAGCATGAATGCCGGGAGGGGAATAAGAAGAAGTCCAAGCATAAAGATTAATCCAAATGCTAAAAGCACATCGCTATTTTTACCGAATATTTTCAAGTTATATTATGCTTCTTCTCTTTTTCGTTTTCTTTAATTGGAATATATACGCCAAAATTTGTGCCACAGCTTTGAATAATTTTGCAGGAATAAAGTCCCCAATTTCGCATGTTTTATATAAAGCACGCGCTAACTGTACATCTTCGTGCAATGGTACATTATTATCCACACCTAACTTTTTAATTCTCTGTGCTAATTCATCTAATCCCTTGGCTACAACCTTAGGAGCAGCATCCTTTTGAAGGTCATATTTAAGTGCTACGGCAACGTGAGTTGGGTTTGTAATTATTACATCTGCGGTAGGAATATCTTGCATCATTCTGCTTCTTGCAGCTAAAATCATCTTTTTTCTTATCTGTGATTTAACGTGTGGATCTCCCTCCTGCTGTTTATTCTCCTCTTTTGTCTCTTCTTTAGTCATCATCATATCTTTCTTAAACTTAAATTTTTGAAATAAGAAATCTACAGATGCAATTGCCGTAAAGCAAAGAACAATTTTCCAAACTAATGCAAAAGCAGAGTCCAACATAAAAGACACAGTGTCATAAAGATTCAAATTTACTAAAGCAACACTGTCTTCAATCAGCTTAGAGATAATAAAATAGGTAAAAAGCCCTATTACAAATAGTTTTACAAGTGATTTTCCAAGTTCAACAAGTGAATTAGTAGAAAAGAATAACCTTTTAATGCCAGCGACAGGATTGAATTTATCGAGTTTAAACTCAAAGACTTTTGGAGTAAATTTAAACCCAAACTGTGCAATGTTACTTGCCAATGCTGCGACAAATACACCACCAAAGATTGGAGCAAGAAGTGTAAAGAAAACTATCGTCCATTTCAAAAAATAAGTTTGCACGATATTTTGTGTCATCTTCATTTGAGCAATTGATTTCAATAATTCTGATGTGAAATCGCCTATTTCACTTGCAATAAAGCTTTTAGTAATAAATAAGATAATTAAACCGGTTCCAAAAACAGCAAGAGAATTGATTTCAGCACTTTTAGCAACCTGTCCTTTTTCACGCGCATCGGAGAGTTTCTTACCGGTGGCTTGCTCGGTCTTTTCTTGTCCACCATTATCTGCCATTATGCACCCATTGCTCTTATTAGTTCAAGCAACTGATATTCATATCCCTGCAACAAATATTTAATAACAATTACATAAAATGGAATGACTGCAATAATTACCACTATTCCCAAACCAATTTTTATTGGCTGTGTAACGAAGAAAACTTGAATATTTGGGATTACTTTTGCAATTATTCCTTCGGCAAGATGTACTAAGAAAAAAGACACCATAATAGGTGAGGCTATCTTGACTGCTACTGTAAATACCATAAATGAATATCTTATAAGTAAATTCAATACCGGTTCAGTAATAGTGTATTTCCCAATTGGTATGACAGCAAATGAGGAAACTACTCCAGTAATTATATAATGATGCCCATTAATAATAAAGAATATCATAATTGCTGCATAAAAAAGAATTTCACCAATTACGTTGCCTTGAGTATCGTCTAATGGATTCATGACTTCAGACATCATAAGACCCATATCAAAACCGATCAAAAATCCTGCGAATGAAATACCCCAGAACACAAAATTTATAATGAATCCCATTATAATTCCGGTAAGTAATTCCTTAGCTCCAAACATTACTATTGCTAAAAAATTTTGGTCAACTACAATCTTACTTGTGTCTATGGTAAGAAATACAATATAACTAATTACTATTGAAAGTCCGATTTTGGCAAATATTGGAATGGCTCTATTACCAAAAATCGGGGCAGTCGAAAATACCCCGATAATTCGTGTAAATATTAATATAACTATAATAAAATCATTTATTAATATGCCGGTCATTTTAATACTGTTAAGAACATTGTAAACATTCTTGTTGTAAGACCAACCATTTTATCGATGATCCATGGGAGTAAAAGAATAAATACTAAAATCGTTGCTATTAATTTGGGAACGAAGGTAAGTGTCATTTCCTGAATCGAAGTGGCTGCCTGGAAAATGGAAATAAAAATACCCACAACTAAAGCAACACCCAATAATGGTAATAAAATTATAAATGATGTATAAAAAGCATCTTTTAATATTTCAACAATCAATTCTTCTGTCATTTTAAGAAAAACTCCTTACTAGAGAACCAATAATTAAATTCCATCCATCAACAAGGATGAATAATAAGATTTTGAATGGGAGCGAGATCATCATCGGAGGCATCATCATCATACCCATCGACATCAATATACTGGAGACTATCATATCTACCATTACAAAAGGAACGAACATAAAAAATCCGATTATAAAACCTGCTCTCAATTCGCTAAGTACAAATGCCGGTACAAGAACTAAGGTAGATACTTCATTACGATTAGCAGGCTTATCTAATTTAGAAAGCCCGAGAAAAAGTTCTAAATCTTCATCACGTACATTCTTAAACATAAATTCGCGTATCGGTTCTATCCCTTTATCATAAGCTTCCGTTACGCTCATTTTATTATCCATTAGTGGTTTAAGGGCAATATCATTTACTTTATTCCATGTAGGAGACATAATAAAAAATGTAATAAAAAGGGCAATGCCGGCAAGTATCTGCGCCGGTGGCATCTGCTGAGTACCTAATGCGGTTTTTAAGAAGTGAAATACAATTATTATTCTTAAATATGCAGTTGTCATTATTACTATTGATGGAGCTAATGATAGAATTGTCATTAAAAGTAAAATTTGAAGTGTGGTAGATACATCCTCCCCATTTTGGGCAGTTCCTACACTTAAATCGATCTTAGGAAAAGGAAGAGTAGTACTTCCTTTTGTTGCTTGTGCAAAACTTGGTTCAGCAGTAACAAAAAATATTAAAATAACTGATGCAAATAAAAAAAACTTTTTCATTTCATACCCAAATTCTGTTTGAGTATATCGACAAAAGACCCCTTATCATTTATTAAATTATTATCTATCTCCATATTTTCATTATATTCATATTCTTTTAAAAGAGTAATATTGTTTTCACTAACACCAAGAAGTAATATTTTATCTTCTACTTTTACAACACTTAAATATTTTTTAGGAAGAATTAATTGATTATTCACTACTTCTATTTTTAATAATTTAGATTTCTTTCCATTCATTGAAAAAGAGTACCTTTTTACTAAGATTAATGCACCGAATAGAAGTGCTATTAAAAGAATTAGTGGAAGCATTCCCGATATAATTTCCCAAATTGACATAATTAATTAATATCCTTTAATCTTTGTGCGGGATCAACGAGACTTGTAATGCGTATTCCGAAATGTTTATCGATAACAACTACTTCGCCCTCAGCAATTTTTTTATTATTAACAAAAACATCTACCGGTTCACTTGCTAATTTATCAAGCTCAATTACATAGCCACGCTCTAATTCAAGGATATCCTTAATTTGCATTTGAGTTCTGCCGAGTTCAATATAAATATTCATCTGAAGATCTTTAAGGAAACTTAGTTTATCATTCCCATTACCGGAAGTCCTCGTTGACTCGTCAAATTCTTCAAATTGCGCCAAAGAACCTCCAATAGGCTGGTCTTCATAGTTATTTAATAATTCATCTTGTTCGCTCATATTATCCTCAGAGTGATTGTTTTTCGTCTAAAATTCTATCTGTTATTTTTATTGCTTTGTGATTATTCATTGAACCATATCTGCCGGTAAATAAAAGGCGGCTGCCGGTTCTAATTTTGTGGTCGTCATCTACTTTTGTATTAAGCATGATAATATCACCTTTCTCTAAATTCATTAATTCATTTACTGAAAGTGAACTATTACCAAATTCTACTTGTATTGGAATTTTTGTATTTACTAAGTGATTGGTTACAACTTCTTTAGAAGTTATCCCATAATATTTTGTTGCTCTTATTGAAGAAAGTTTCTGTGAAGTCATTTTTGCAAGTATATTATCAAATGCAAAAGTGGCAAAACACAAATTTATTAAAAATGATTGTTCGCCAATCATTAATTCAAAAGAGATTAATAATACAGATTCACTTTGAGAAGTTATCTGAGCGAAATCTATATCCTGTTCAAATCTTTCTAGAACAAAATCCATTGTATCGATAGTCTGCCATGATTTTTTAAGATCATACATAATCCTATCAACGATAACACGAAGAACTTTCTGTTCGATAGGAGTAATTACTTTTACTTGCTTGGAACCCATACCGCTGCCGCCAAGAAGTTTATCTACAAAGAGAAAAGCTAAATCAT
>Ga0172380_10002113_pt1 | contig 32097 bp, 35 predicted proteins | sample Leawe162metaG_FD_119747 | JGI IMG/M metagenome (GOLD analysis project Ga0172380, IMG submission 119747) | Leachate microbial communities from a municipal landfill in Southern Ontario, Canada - Leachate well 162 metaG | ecosystem: Engineered > Solid waste > Landfill > Unclassified | place... | reverse complement strand
GATTTCTTCCACTTCGTCGACAACTATATCCACGAGATCGATATCGAGGCGGAAAGCCTTGCCGCCGAGCTTGGGCTGGGGGAGGGCGACAATCACTTGGCGATTTCTGCCTTTCTGGAACAACGCCATGGGGTGCGGGTCACGCGCGGCGAAGCCGGCGACGAGGCGATCCGCCGGTTCGACCCGAAAAGCCGCATCCTGACGCTCAGCCGCTACATCTCCGCGCCGACGCGCGATTTCCAGATTGCGGTGCAGGTGGCTCAGCTCCATGCCCGGGACAAGATCGAGCAGGTGCTGAAATCGGCGGGCTTCCGCACGGAGGAGGCCGTCGAGATCTGCCGGATCGGGTTGCACAACTACTTCGCCGGCGCCCTGATCCTGCCCTACAGGGCATTCCATCAGGCGGCGCGCGATTTGCGTCACGACATCGAGCTTCTCGCCGCGCGCTTCGGCGCCTCGCTGGAGCAGGTCTGCCATCGCCTGAGCACACTGCAGCGCCCCGGCCAGAAGGGCGTACCGATCTTTTTCGCCCGCATCGACAGGGCCGGCAATATCACCAAGCGGCACAGCGCCGCCCGCCTGCAGTTTGCCCGCTTCGGGCAGGCATGCCCCTTATGGAATGCGCATCAGGCGTTCGAGGTGCCGGGCCGGATCATCCGCCAGCTGGCGGAAACGCCGGACGGTGTGCGCTACCTCTGTCTTGCCATGCAGGTCAACAAGGGCACTCTCGGCTTCCGCGCCGCCCAGCCGCGCTACGCGCTGGCCTTTGGCTGCGAAATTTCTTACGCTGACGCCTTCGTTTATTCCGATGGTCTCGATCTCACCAATCGCGCCGCCTACGATCCGATTGGCATCTCCTGCCGCATCTGCGAGCGGACGAAATGCACGAGCCGCGCGGTTCCGCCACTCAAGCGCAAGCTCATCGTCGATCCCAGGGTGCGGAATGCGACGCCCTACGAGATCGAGTGAGGGTGAGCGTCATCGTCGTTCAGGCGGCCGGGTCTTAGTCCGTCATGGCCGCGCCGTTGTTCGGTGGTCGGCCGCTGCGTCAACTTCCCAACTCCTCCACCATCAGGTCGATGAACCGCCTGACGCGGGGGTCGAGCAGGCGTTTGTCGGGATAGAGCGCAAGGATCGGCACATCACCGGATCCGTGCTCGGGAAGGACTAGGGCGAGGCGTCCGGCGGCGATGTCCCCGGCGATCAGGAAATCCGGAAGGAAGGCGATGCCAAGCCCTGCGCGCGCGGCGCCGAGAAGTGCCTCGCCGCTGTCGAGCCGCAAACGACTGCGTGCCTGTGCCTTGATCGAGTCGCCCTGTTCGCTGGGAAAACGCCAGGCCTGGCGCTGGTTGCGGCTGCTGAAGACAAGACAGTCATGACTGGCCAGATCATCGAGATCCGACGGTGCTCCCCGCTCGGCTATGTAGGAGGGGGAGGCGCAGAGCATCGCCCGGCAGCGGGCAACGACGCGGGAAACCAGGCGTGTGTCCGAAGAGTCGACGCCGATCCGCACCGCCAGATCGAAGCCCTCCTCGACGATGTCGGTCACGCGGTCGGTGAAGCTCACCTCGACCTGCACCTCGGGCCAGGCCTTCATGTAGGCGCCGATGATCGGAAGAAGCGCGTGGCGGCCGTAGGCATCCGGTACCGTCAATCGCAGTACACCGCGCGGCGTGCCGCTCTTTCCGGCAACGCTCGCCTCCGCTTCGTCGACCGAGGCGAGGATCTGCAGCCCGCGCTGGTAGAGCACCCGGCCTTCGTCGGTCGGGCTTAGCGTCCGTGTGGTGCGATTGAGGAGGCGCACGCCGAGCCGATCCTCAAGGCGCATGACGGCCTTGCCCGCCGCCGAGCGCGAGAGGCCCATCGCCTTGCCGCCGGCGATGAAACTGCCGGCATCGACCACCGCCATGAACACCTGGATGTCATTCAGATTGGTACGCAGCATAAGCTCACTCCGCTCGTTCGCTTCTGTGTCGACGCCCATTCGTCAATCAACCGGCTATAGCGGCCATGCTTTACGGTAGATGAAGACCGGCAGCGAAACGACGACAGGAAGGAAGAGACATGGCACAAACACTTCACCGCTTGAACCCGCCGACCCTGCCCGATGCCGGCGCGCTCGGCTATTCGCAGATCAGCATCATGGAGCCGGGCCGGCTTGCCTTCATCTCCGGCCAGGTGGCCTGGCAGGCAGGCGGCGGACCTGCACCGGCGGATCTTGGCGAGCAGGCTCGGCTCGTCTGTGTCAACGCCAAGGCGGCACTCGATGCGATCGGTGCCACACCGCAGGATATCGGGCTGGTGCGCGTTTACGTGACCGATCTCACGCCCGAGCGGGTCGGCGAGGCCATGGCGCATCTCGGCGCCTTTTTCGATGGCGCACAACCGAGCCTCACGGGCATCGGCGTCGCTGCCCTTGCCGGGCCCGATCTGCAGATCGAGATGGAGATGACCGTCCGCCTGCCCGGTTGACGGCTGCGGTGCTCCGGCAATCGGCGTCGCTTTGTGGCGGGACGGGGCCGTCAGTGCCTGCCCCGCCGAAACCAGCGGCTCAGCCGAACAGCGGCTGAGGATGGGGCTTGAAGAAGGCCTCTACGATGCCCGGGCCGACATCGGCCAGCGTTGCCGGCGCCCATTGCGGATTGCGATCCTTGTCGATGATCGCGGCGCGGATGCCCTCATAGAAATCGGGCGTTTGCAGGATCTGGGCGGTCGCGGCGAATTCTGTCTCAAGGCACGTTTCGAGATCCGGCGAGGTCCGGCCCTTGCGCAGCAGCGCCAGTGTGACCTTCAGGCTCGTCGGAGAGCGTGTGAGCATCGTCGCGCGGGTCTTTTCCGCAATCTCGCTTCTGTCCGAAGCCAGCGCTTCCAGAATTTCCTCGATGCTGTCGAAGGCAAAGCAGCGGTCGATGATGTCGCGGTTCCCGCCGAAGATCGTGGCGGGCGCCGGTTCAGCGAAAGCGGCGATCGTGACGGATACCTGCTCGTGGCCGGCTCCGGTCGGCAGAGCGGCGAGTTTCGCGGCGAGCGCCGGCAGGTTTGCGGCCGGCACAAACCAGTCGGCAAAGCCCGCCGCTATAGCGTCACCCGGTCCGACCGGCTCGCCGGTCAGACCGAGCCAGGTGCCGAGTTCTCCCGGCGCTTGCGACAGAAGCCAGGTGGCGCCGACATCGGGAAAGAAGCCGATGCCGGTTTCGGGCATGGCAAGCCGCGTGGTTTCCGTGACAATGCGGTGGCTTCCGTGACCTGACAGGCCGACGCCGCCACCCATGGTGATGCCTTCCATCACGACGACATAGGGCTTGGGATAGGAACCGATCCGGGCGTTCAGCCGGTATTCCTCACGCCAGAAGGTTTCGGGCTCGGGGCTTCCGGCCTTGCCACACTCGTAGAGCATCTTGATGTCGCCGCCGGCGCACAACCCGCGTTCGCCTTCGCCGGTCACGAGAACGGCGGCGATGTCGGCGTCCGCTTCAAAGCTGTCGAGCGCTTCGTCGATCGCGCGAACCATGGAAAGCGACAGGCTGTTGATGATCCGGGGGCGGTTGAGGCTGATGAGGCCGAGCGAGCTCGATCTTGCCGTCAGCACATCTTCGCCGCTACCGGCGACATCCACGAATTTCATCTGCGTTCTCCTTGCCAGCCTGTGACGGACTTGCCGCGATTCCCGCGACGAATCCGAACGGGAATCCGATTAGCATAAATTCTTCCAGCCGCTTACTCGGCCGATGGTCGGGCTTGCCCTCATTTAAGCAACGATGTTGCGCGGCGTTCCCAGCTGAAAGAGTTCGATATTCTCGATCAGCTGATCGGCGAGCGCCTGGATCGCCTCGCGGCTCGCCCATGCCACGTGCGGTGTCAGAATGACATTCGGGCGACCCGCAATGCGCATCATCGGGCTGTCCTTTGCGGGAGGCTCGCCGTCGGTGACGTCGAAGCCCGCGCCGGCGATCAGTCCCTCATCCAGCGCTTTTTCCAGCGCCAGTTCGTCCACGAGACCGCCCCGTCCGGTATTGATCAGTAGAGGCTTCCGCTCCATCAGGGCGAATTCACGGGCGCCGATCAGGCCCCGGGTGGAGGTGTTCAGCGGGCAATGAAGGGTGATGACATCGCTCTTTCGCATCACCTCGTCGAAATCCACCTGTGGCGACGTCACGCGTTCGGCGCCCTTGCGCGCCGCGATCAGGATTTTCATCCCGAAGGCTTCACCAATCGTAGCGACGGTCTTGCCGAGTGCGCCATAACCGATGATGCCGAGCGTCGAATTGGCAAGGTCGGAAATGGGATGATCGAAGAAGCAGAATTGCCTGGCTTCCTGCCAGCGGCCGTCGATAACCGACTGGCGGTAGGGAACGATACTGCGGCGAAGCGCCAGGATCAGCGCGAATGTGTGTTCTGGAACCGTGTTCGTCGCGTAGTTACGGATGTTGCAGACCGCGATGCCGGCGGTGCGGCAGGCTTCGAGATCGACACAATCGGTGCCGGTCGCGGCGACTGCGATGAGCTTGAGCTTCTTCGCCGTCGCCAGCGCCTCGCTGCGCAGCGGAGCCTTGTTGGTGATGACGATATCCGCCTCGGCAACGCGCGCGGCGACTTCGTCCGGGGCGGTGCGATCGTAGACGACCAGATCGTGAGGGAAATCCGGTGCGCGAAGCTTCGTCTCCGGCGAAAGCGTGTCGCGGTCGAGAAAGACGATTCGGGTCATTGGCGCACGCTCCTCGCTGATCACGGCCTTGATCAGCGTCCTAGCCGATGACCCGAGGACAGACAATACCGCGATCGCTAATCGTCAAGCGTGCCGGCTGCTCACGCCTACCGGCTTTACCGGAAACGAAAAAAGCCCGGCGTGATGTGCCGGGCTCTTGGGATTGGAAGGCAAATGCTCAGTGGCGGCTGAGCCAGGAGTCGATCTCGCGCTCGGCCTCTTCCTGTGTCTTGCCATAGGCTTCCTGGATTTTGCCGGCGAGCTGTTTGCGATTGCCCCTGATGACGTCAAGGTCATCACCGGTGAGCTTGCCCCACTGGGTCTGGGCCTTGCCCTTGAACTGCTCCCAATTGCCTTCGACCTGATTCCAGTTCATGTCAGCATCCTTTCGTTGTTTCGACAAAGAGGCTTGTGGCCTCGGACATGACAACGTCCGGGGGAAAGGGAAGTTCCGCAACCGGTTGGGAACACCGTGGGTGATGCGGGCCGCGTCGGCGGCGAAGTGAATTGTAAACTCCACTGAAAACAGGCTATTAGTAGGAACCAATCCGCATTCGGGGCGTTTGGTGGCGAAAGCCCTTCAACACAGGAGAAGCGAAATGGCCGCAGCATCGACGACAGACAGGACGACCGGCAAGGACGACGCGAGCGTGCGGGATGTGCAGGCAGAACTTGAAAACCTTCGCCGGGATATCGCGGCGCTGACCCAGGCTCTCGCGGCGCTTGGCAACGACAAGCTTCAGGAAGCCGGAAGCCGAGCCTCCAAACTCGGTGCGGATGTGGCGCAGGCCTCCACGCAGGCGTTTCAGTCGGCGCGCAGCAGCGCGGTTTCGGCTGAACACGATCTTGAGGCGCAGATCCGCAGTCATCCGCTGCAGGCGATTGGCATCGCCGCGGGCATCGGCTTTCTCGCCGCATTGCTGACCCGGCGCTGAGCGATGAATATCCTGGCCGAACTGCTGGCTGCCATGGCGATACGGCGCGTCGAGCCGGTCATCGCGGATGTCAAGCGAAACAGCATCGCCGCCTTTTTCGCGACAGTTTTGTTTCTGACGGCCTATGTCGCGCTGGTCGTCGCCCTGGCGCTCTATGTTTCGTCCAAGGCGGGACCGGTCGCTGCGGCGATGGTCGTCGCGCTGACGGCGATCGCATTGGCATTGTTCGTCATCGCGGTGGTGATGATCCTGAACCGCCAGGCGCGCAGGCGGGCGATGATCCAAAGACAGATCCGCGCCCAGGCGAGCGATCCCTTGTCGGCGGGTCTTCTCGCGGCCCTGCCTGGGATGATCCAGGAGAGCCCGGTGGCGACAACCGTTATGATAGGAAGTCTCGTCTTCGCGCTTGCCAAGGCCGGGGGATACGGCCGGAAATCCTGATTGGTTGGTGGGATTATCCCGCACCATATGGCTTGGAATCGCCCGGTGCTATTTCTTCATGCTCTCCTGCTCGGCCGCGTCCAGCCGCTCGAGCAGATCTAGGAAGTGATCAGGCGTTCCTTCGTCGACGATGCTGTCGTAATAACTACGCAGCTTTGCAGCGATCAAAGCGTTTGACTTGTCGCTTTGCAGGCTAGCACTTTTCTTTGAGTTGTTCCGATCTGTGGTTTTGCTCGGATTTTTCATAAATTGCCGACTGCCCCGTCACTCTTACAAAGATTCCCCTTATAATGAGGCTAACATAAAAAAAGTTCCACCGAACGGGAACCTTTCTGTATGTCAGTCGTTTTCCGCCGAGTTTGCACTATAAAATGTGCTTGATTGGAGAAGCTGAATGTCTCTTACCGCCCGTGTTGCTGCGCATCTTCCCTACCTTCGACGTTACGCCCGAGCCGTTACAGGCACACAAACATCCGGTGACGCCTATGTCGCGGCTGTTCTCGAGGCCCTGATTGCCGATATTTCCATTTTCCCGAAAGGTGGGGACGACCGTGTATCGCTCTACAAACTTTTCGTCTCGCTCTTTGACACGACCCATATAGACATTCGGGAGGTCTCCTCGCCCTTTGCCTGGGAAAAACGCGCCGCGGCCAATCTTGCTGCCGTTCCCACGCGCGCGCGCCATGCTTTCCTTCTCGTCACTGTCGAAGGATTTTCCAGGGAGGACGCAGCTGTCATTCTCGATGTGACCGATGACGAATTCACGGACCTCTTCAACGAGGCGTCGGCTGAGATTTCCCGCCAGGTCGCAACCGACATCATGATCATCGAGGACGAACCGCTGATCGCGCTCGATATCGAGCAGATGGTGGAAGATCTCGGGCACCGGGTCACGGGGATTGCCCGCACCCATGCGGAAGCAGTTGCTCTTTATGATAAGACGAGCCCGAAGATGGTGCTGGCCGATATCCAGCTTGCCGACGGGAGCTCCGGCATCGACGCGGTTAATGATATTCTCAAGGTTGATACCGTTCCCGTGATCTTCATCACCGCGTTTCCGGAGCGGCTTTTGACCGGTGCGCGCCCGGAGCCGGCCTTCCTTGTGACCAAGCCCTTCAACCCCGATATGCTCAAGGCGTTGATCAGCCAAGCTCTTTTCTTCAATGAAAGGGTCGCTGAAAAGGCCTGATCCCGAGCTGAGATCAGGTTCTCAAGGAATGAGTGGCAAGAACGCGTTCAGGCAAGCGGGGGCAATCTCCCGCCTGCCGCACGATTGCCCGAGAGCGGTGGAGTTGCAAGGTGGTCCATAGATTGACATGGTTTGAGCCTCAGCGCGGAGACGAGTATCTGCGCGAGTTCTTCATAACCGCGTTGATCGACATAGGTGCGACCCTCATCCTGCAGGACAACGAGGGTAAGTATGCCTGCATCACCACGCTGCCATCGCGCTGGAAGCTGCGGCCGGGCCAGATCCCGACCGATGCCTCGATCTTCGGACCAGAGATCGGCGAGAAGCTCGCGGAGTTGAAGGCAGGATTGCATGACCCTGGTGATCGGGCCGAAATCGAGCTCGAGGCCGGCGAGGATACCTTCTTCGAGTTCCGCTGCCGCATGATCCAGATGTCGACCGGTCTACCCTATCTGATGACTGTCGTTATCGACCGGACCGAGGATCGCCGCCGCGAACGCCTTCTGCGCGCATTGCTGCGGGAAGTCAGTCACCGCTCGAAGAACCTGCTTGCGATCATCCAGAGCATTGCCTCGCAGACAGCCCGGTATTCGGGCACGCTCAACATGTTCCTGGGCAAGTTCCGCGGCCGCTTGTACGCGTTGTCACAGTCGCAGGACCTGATCACGGATTCGAGCTGGCGAGGTGCCCATTTCCGCGACCTGCTGCAGCAACAGGTCGAAAAATACGTTCAGGAAAACCCCGAACTTATACGTGTCTCCGGTGAGGACCTTCTTCTCACTCCGAATGCATCCCTGCATATCGGCCTTGCGCTCCACGAGCTTACCGTCAACGCGGTCAGCCACGGTGATTTCCTCGCGCGGCGTCAGCCGATCGACGTGTCATGCGAGCGCATCAGGAGCGAGAAGGGTGATCTGGGAAGGGTCACATGGATAGAACCGCTCGGCAAGGTCGAGCCGGAGGTGTTCGAAAACGCCAGAACCGCGCGTTTTGGCAGCACAGTCCTCGAACGCGTCGTCCCGTCCTCGGTCAGTGGAACAGCAGTTCACACATTCGAGCCCGGCCGCGTCTTCTATCAGCTGACTTTTCCTCTCGATAGCTACGAGTAGACAGGTCATATCGCATATTGACGACCGGGAACTTCGGGCGCTTTGAAACGTTAACCTTTTCGAAGGAGAACGATGATGAGCACCCTAGCGGCCCTGATGGTTTTAGTCGCGTGCCACGCCGAAAGCGCCAATTGCATCCAGGAACCGGTGGCCGTGGTCTCTTTTGAGAGCCGGGCCGCGTGCCAGACGGCTTTGCCCGAGGAAATCCGCAAAGCGCGAAAGCTCACTTCGTTGATTTATGGAGACTGCATTCCGGTCCAGCCGGAATTGCTCGCGGGCCGCGCTCCGATCCGCCGCTCCATCGAGCCCGGGAAGTTGGCCGCGTTGATGCAACCGTCGACGTCTGCCGTCGAGGCGCAGGCTTTGGCGCTGACCGGGAAAGACCGGGTCCCGATCCCGCTGGATCGCTACTGACGCGCAGCAGGTGCTGCCGGGCAATTGTCGATCGTTTCCCGCTCCCCTGTTTCTTCAGCCATGCAGGTCGAAGTCTCAACAGCCCAAAGAGCGAGGCCGGAACATCCTTACGATGTTCCGGCCTCTCAATCGACAAACTGGGCCCATTGATGTGCTCGTTGATGCGTCAGGCTCTGCGGAACAGCTGCGACACCAGCGAGATCAGGAAGAGCACGATGAAAACAAGGAACAGGATCTTGGCGATACCCGCAGACGCGCCGGCGATGCCACCGAAGCCGAGTACACCGGCGATCAGCGCGACGACGAGGAATACAAGGGCATAGTAAAGCATGGCGTTTCTCCTCATGATGATGACGCCACAACGTCGGGCTCGCCGAGAAGGTTCCGGATGAACTGGGAAAAAAAGACCGCTGGTCAAGTGGAACCAACTTCGGCGTTGTCCGTTTGCATGTGACACGTTCACAACCCGGTTGGAAAAGAATGACCAGATTTCCGGAAAAAGCATCAATCGGCAGAGGCAAGGCCAATGCGCATGCGCATTCGGCTATTACCGCCCAACTCCGCCAGTTCTATCAGTCCGTCCAGGAAGAGGGTATACCTGAGAAGTTTCTCGCTCTCCTCGAGAAGCTCGACGCTGCAGAGAAGAGTGCCGGCAACCGCCATGCCATGAAGGATTCTGCCCAATGAGCGCTAGAGAACCGGCCTCCGAACGCATCTTCAAACGAGAGATGCTGGCAGCCTTGCCCAATCTGCGGGCCTTTGCCGTTTCTCTTTCGGGCCGCCACCATGTGGCTGACGACCTTGTCCAGGACACGATCATGAAGGCCTGGGCGAAACAGGATCACTTCGAGCCCGGGACCAACATGAAAGCCTGGCTATTCACCATTCTTCGCAATGAATTCTATTCTCAGATGCGCAAGCGCGGTCGCGAAGTATCGGACACAGACGGCATTTTCACTTCCCAGCTCGCGACGCATCCGCAGCAGTATGGCGCGCTCGATCTCCAGGATTTCAAGAAGGCGTTGGATCAGTTGCCGAGCGATCAGCGCGAGGCGATCATCCTGGTCGGTGCGTCCGGGTTTGCCTATGAGGAGGCGGCGGAAATTTGCGGCTGTGCCGTCGGCACCATCAAGAGCCGGATCAACCGCGCGAGGAACAAGCTTCAGGAACTGCTGGACGTTTCAGGAGAGGCCGATTACGGGCCGGATGCGAATGCCTCCGCCGTGACCAAGCGGGCTTTCGCTGTGGGCTAGTCGTTTCGGGCACCCAAGGCCGCGAGTATCGTGCGGGGCAGGAGATCGGCGTCCAGAGGCTTTGTCAGGATCATGGCACCTTCGACGACAGCGGGATCTTCCGCAGGTTCGACGTAGGACGAAAGGAACACGATTGCTGCACCCGTCGATGCAACGTGTCGGGCACGGCTGCGATTGAGGTCTTGCGAAGGCGCGGCGTCGATGATCACCACATCGTAGGCTGTCTCGGCGAGCTCTTCCTCAAGTTTCTCGCAGGCGCAGATATTGACTCGGCAGTCCAGGTTCTCGACCAGAATCCGCTCGACTTCCATGGCGATCAAGTACTGGTTCTCGACAACGAGAACATGTATCTCCGGTCGGCGCATTGCTGTTTCCTTGAGCTGGACGAACATATTGAATGTCTCTGCCAGCGGAGTCATTCAAAAGAGACATGACTGAAAGAGAGTATTCGGACAGGTGTTTTATTCTGTCCCGAAACAGTGGTGATTGCGTGGCAACCGAGTGGAATAGCGATGCCAATCGTGTCTGCTGTGTCGACCGACCATCGAAAGAACGAGAATTTTCGTTGCTTCGCCGAGGGCGGAGTCGAATTCGTTCCACGCTTCAGCAAGGTCGTTGTCAGACCCTCATGTGTTTCGTGCCTGGCCACATGATTGGGGCGCCGGCAGCGGACATCCTCGGCCTTTTAATGGTTCAGGCCAGAAGAGCGTCAGAGAAGTTGAGCGAAGCGAGCCTGATCCTGGGCGGCGGGTATTGCGGGTGCGAGATCATTGATCCGTAGAACCGGCCTCTCGCGGCAGGCAAACGCGAGTGGCCGCCCTGCCTTTGAGCAGGACGGTTGACGGCGAGCGTTGAGACCGCGGATATCTGTCAGGCGACGACGATGATCCCGGTAAAGAAGGCGATGATCAGCAACACCAGCACGACGAAGATCAGTATGCGGGCGATGCCCGCGGACACGCCGGCCACCCCCCGAAAGCCGAGAAGACTCGCGACGGCGGCAATGACAAGCAAGATCAGTATCCACTGCAACATGTTCATCTCCTTCGATTCACTCGTCAACTAACCTCCGGCGGCTTGTTTTGTTCCCCAAGCCGGCGATGCCGGTATCCAGCAGGTGTACCGAAACGCGCTGCGCCGGCCTTTCGATCCCGGGAATTTTTCGCTATTCGGTGGGGCGCGTCATTCCTGCGGGTTGGCGTGTTGAAAGGCTATGCATAAGATCTGATTGGGCTGGACATGGCGGCTTGGTTCTGATCGTGTCTCAACAGGGAATTTCAGCACCGGGGTTACTGACTTAAACGGGAGATTGGCTTGAAAATCGGTTCGCCAAGGGAAATAGTCGAGGGGGAAGCGCGGGTCGCGATGACCCCGGACAGTGCCATCCAGCTGCAAAAACTGGGCTATGAATGCGTGATCGAGGCAGGGGCAGGTCTTGCCGCCGGGTTCTCGGACGATACCTATCGGGCAGCGGGTGTGGAAGTGGTCAAAACGGCTGCCGCGCTCTACAAGGCCGCCGACGTGATCGCCAAGGTTCGCCCGCCGGTCGATGCGGAGGCGAAGCGCCTGACCAAGGACAAGACGCTGATCTCGTTCTTCTATCCGGCACAGAACAAGGAGCTCCTGGAACTCTGCCAGTCCAAGGGCGCCAATGTGATCGCCATGGACATGGTGCCGCGCATTTCGCGCGCCCAGAAGATGGACGCGCTCTCGTCGATGGCCAATATCGCCGGCTACCGCGCCGTGATCGAGGCCGGCAACAATTTCGGCCGCTTCTTCACCGGTCAGGTGACGGCCGCAGGCAAGGTGCCGCCGGCCAAGGTGCTGGTAATCGGCGCCGGCGTTGCGGGTCTTGCCGCGATCGGTACGGCGACCTCGCTCGGCGCCATCACCTACGCCTTCGACGTGCGCCCCGAAGTGGCCGAGCAGATCGAATCCATGGGCGCCGAATTCGTCTTCCTCGAATTCGAGGCGGCCCAGGACGGGGCTGCGACCGGTGGCTATGCAGCACCGTCTTCGCCGGAATTCCGCGAAAAGCAGCTTGCCAAGTTCCGCGAGCTTGCTCCCGACATCGATATCGTCATCACCACGGCGCTGATCCCCGGCCGCGATGCGCCCAAGCTCTGGCTCGCCGACATGGTTGCGGCGATGAAGCCGGGCTCGGTCGTGATCGACCTGGCTGCCGAACGCGGCGGCAACTGCGATCTCACCGTGGCAGACCAGAAGATCGTTTCTCCGAACGGCGTGACGATCGTCGGCTATACCGATTTCCCGAGCCGCATGGCCTCGCAGGCTTCAACGCTCTATTCGACCAACATCCGTCACATGATGACCGACCTGACACCGGCGAAAGACGGCAAGGTCGTGCACAACATGGAAGACGACGTCATCCGCGGTGCAACGGTGACGTTCGAGGGGGCGATCACTTATCCCCCGCCACCGCCCAAGGTGCAGGCGATTGCCGCGGCAAAGCCGAAGGAGAAGGCCAAGGAGCTGACGCCCGAGGAAAAACGCGCCCAGGAAGTGGCCGCGTTCAAGGCCGCGACCAAGCAGCAGGTTACGCTGCTTACCGTCGGCGGCGGGCTGATCTTGCTCGCAGGTCTTCTGGCTCCGGCGAGCTTCATGCAGCATTTCATCGTCTTCGTACTGGCCTGCTTCGTCGGCTTCCAGGTGATCTGGAATGTCAGCCATTCGCTGCACACGCCGCTGATGGCCATCACCAACGCGATTTCCTCAATCGTCATCCTGGGTGCCCTGATGCAAATCGGATCAGGTTCCTGGCTCGTCCTGGTGCTCGCCGCCCTGTCCGTGTTCATGGCAGGGATCAATATCTTCGGTGGCTTCATGGTCACCCGGCGCATGCTCGCCATGTTCCAGAAGTCGTAAGGAGAGGCGCGCTATGGATTTCGGATTCACTACGGCCGCCTACGTCGTTGGAGCGGTATTGTTCATTCTTTCGCTTGGTGGTTTGTCGGGCCAGGAAAGCGCCAAGCGCGCCGTTTGGTACGGGATCGCCGGCATGGGGCTGGCGGTTTTCGCCACCCTGATCGGTCCGGGTTCGGGCAACTGGCTGCTGTCCATCCTGCTGATCGCCGCCGGTGGCGCGCTCGGCTGGGTGGTCGCTCAACGTGTGCAGATGACGGAAATGCCGCAGCTTGTCGCGGCCATGCATTCGCTCGTCGGTCTCGCAGCCGTCTTCATCGGCTACAACGCTCATCTCGAGGCGGCAAATGTCGCTGCCATGGGTGACGCCGCGCATGCCGGCCTGCATGGCTTTGCGGCGATCCTCGCCCACAAGACGCCGGTCGAACTCAACATCCTGAAGGTCGAGGTTTTCCTCGGTGTCTTCATTGGTGCGGTCACCTTCACCGGTTCGGTCATCGCCTTTGGCAAGCTCGCCGGCAAGGTCGACGGCAAGGCGAAGAAACTGCCGGGCGGCCATATGCTGAACGCTGGTGCGGCGGCCCTTTCGCTGCTGATGCTGCTTCTCTATGTGGGTGGCGCCGGCATCTGGACGCTGGTCCTGATGACGCTCCTCGCGTTCTTCATCGGCTATCACCTGATCATGGGTATCGGCGGCGCCGACATGCCGGTCGTCGTCTCCATGCTCAATTCCTATTCGGGTTGGGCGGCGGCTGCGATCGGTTTCTCGCTGTCGAACGATCTGCTGATCGTGGTCGGCGCATTGGTCGGTTCTTCCGGGGCGATCCTGTCCTACATCATGTGCAAGGCCATGAACCGGAGCTTCATCTCGGTGATCCTCGGCGGTTTCGGCAATGTCACCGGGCCGGCAATGGCCGTCGAGGGTGAACAGATCGCCATCGACGCGGAAGGTGTTGCCGCGGCGCTCAACGATGCGGACAGCGTCATCATCGTGCCGGGCTACGGCATGGCCGTGGCCCAGGCCCAGCAGGCCGTCTCCGAACTGACCCGCAAGCTACGCGCGGCCGGCAAGGAAGTACGCTTCGCCATCCATCCGGTGGCCGGCCGTCTGCCGGGCCACATGAACGTGCTGCTGGCGGAAGCCAAGGTTCCCTATGACATCGTTCTGGAAATGGACGAGATCAACGAGGACTTCCCGGAAACCGACGTCGCAATCGTCATCGGCTCGAACGACATCGTCAATCCGGCGGCACAGGAAGACCCGAACTCGCCGATCGCCGGCATGCCGGTGCTGGAAGTGTGGAAGGCCAAGCAGGTTTTCGTTTCCAAGCGCGGCCAGGGCACCGGTTATTCCGGCATCGAGAACCCGCTGTTCTACAAGGAAAACACCAGGATGTTCTACGGCGATGCCAAAAAATCGGTCAGCGATTTGCTCCCGATGATCAAGTAGGACGGCGTTTTCATACGATACAAGAAGGCCGGAGCAGGGGTCCCTTGCTCCGGCCTTTTTCATTTGGACCCTCCGCTCTCCCGGTTTGGAGAGAACAGGGCTCAGTGCCTTACATCACAGCGCCGATCTGCCACGGCACGAACTCGTTGTCGCCCAGGCCGCAGAGCTCCGACTTGGTTCGCTGGCCCGATGCGGCAGCGAGCACCTGGTCCAGGATCTCACGGCCCTTGGCCTCCAGCGATACGCCGCCGGTGACGATATCGCCGCAATTGATGTCCATGTCGTCGCGCATCTCGTCATAGAGGCGGCTGCTGGTCGACAGTTTGAGGGTCGGAGCGGGCTTGGAGCCGAACGCGGACCCGCGCCCGGTGGTGAATGCGACCAGTTGCGCTCCGCCGGCGATCTGCCCCGTCGCCGAAACGGGATCGTAGCCGGGTGTATCCATGAAGACGAAGCCGGGTCCCTTGATCTTCTCCGCATACATCAGCACTTCGTTGAGCGGCGTGCTGCCTGCCTTGGCCGCCGCACCGAGCGACTTCTCCAGAATCGTCGTCAGCCCGCCGAGCTTGTTGCCAGGGCTCGGATTGTTGTCCATGGAGCCGTCGTTGATGCGCGTATAGTTTTCCCACCAGTTGATCCGCTCGATCAGCTTTTCCGCAACCTCGGCGGAAGCGGCCCGGCGTAGCAGGAGCTGCTCGGCACCATAGATCTCCGGGGTCTCAGACAGGATGACGGTTCCGCCCATGCCGACCAGCAGGTCGCTGGCCACACCAAGCGCCGGATTGGCGGTAATGCCGGAAAAGCCATCAGATCCGCCGCACTGAAGTGCGAGCTTCAGCTCGGACGCAGGGATCGGCTCGCGCTTCACCGCGTTCACGATCGGAAGCACGTCGCGAATATGCTCGACAATCTTGCGGATGGTTGAGGCGGTTCCGCCTGTCTCCTGAATGGTCAGCGAGAAGAAACGACTGTCGTCGTGGCCGCCATAGAGCGTTTTCATGCGGGAAATTTGCATGGTTTCGCAGCCGAGGCCGACGAAAATGGCCGCGCCGACATTCGGATGCGTGGCATAGCCCCAGAGTACGCGCTGGAGGTTGTCGAAGCCTGGCCCGCCTATCGTGATCGCGCAGCCGGTGCCGTGGGCAAAGGCTGCGACGCCGTCGACATTCGGATATTGATCGAGGATGCCGGACCGGTTGATCTCGTCGGCCGCCCTGCGGATCACGGTAGCTGAACAGTTGACCGTGGCGCAGATGGCAATGAAGTTGCGCGTGGCGGCCTGTCCGTTGGCGCGCTTGTAGCCCATGAAATGGGCCGGCTCGATGACCGGGATCGCGGCCTTCGCCTTGTCGAGATCGGCGCCGATCCGGTAGTCGCGGTCATGTTCGCCGAAGGCGCAATTGTGGGTGTGAACGTGCTCGCCCGGTGCGATCGGCTGCTTTGCAAAGCCGATGATCTGTCCGAATTTGTAGATATTCTCGCCTTCGGCGATGGCCACGCGGGCGATCTTGTGACCGCGGGCGACCGGCTTGGTCAGCGGCTCGCCGAAGCCGAGGGGCGCGCTTCCTGCGGCGACCGGATCGGTCAGGATTGCGACATTGTCGTCATTGTGAAGCAGAAGAATGCCAGCTGTATCAGCCATAGGATATACTCGTGTGGTCAAGGGTTTTGATGATGCCGCGAAGCTCGGCCAGACCACGCATGCGGCCGATCAGCGGATAGCCGGGGTGGGTGCCCCGGCCTATATCGTCCAGGAGTTCATGTCCATGGTCCGGGCGAAACGGGATCGCGACATCCGCGCGATTTTCTTGCTTTCGGCGACGCTCTTCGGCAATCAACGCCGCGACCACCGCGACCATGTCCGTATCGCCGCCGAGATGGGCGGCTTCCTGAAAGGAGCCGTCCGGCTCCTTCGAGACATTGCGCAAATGGGCGAAATGGATGCGCGGAGCGAAGCGCCGGGCAATTGCCGGCACGTCGTTGGCCGGATTGGCGCCGAGCGAGCCTGAGCAGAGCGTCAGGCCATTGGCCATGCTGTCCTGCTGGGCCAGGATCCATTCGATGTCGTCACCACTGGAGACGATGCGCGAAAGGCCCAGTATATTGCGCGGCGGATCGTCCGGGTGGACGCAGAGGCGCATGCCGAACTCCTCGGCTTCGGGGATCACCTCGGCGAGGAAACGGGCATAGTTGGCGCGCAAATCGTCTCGCCCGATACCTTCATATTGCGCGAGCTTCGTCCTCAATCCCTCGATGTCGTAGCGATCGAAAGCGCCGGGAAGCCCGGCCATGATGGAATTGAGCAGGTTTTGGCGAAGTCCCTCGCTCGAGGTGTCGAACCATTCCTTGGCGGCCTGCCTGACCTCTTCGGTATAGTCGGCTTCCGCGCCTTCGCGCTCCAGCATGAAGATCTCGAATGCCGCCATGTGCGGCTGGGAGAACCGCAAGGCCGAGCCTCCGCGCGCCACCGAGGCGTCAAGCTGGGTGCGGGTCCAGTCGAGCAGCGGCATGAAATTGTAGCAAACCGTCGTGATGCCACAGGCGGCGAGATTGCGCAGCGACTGGCGGTAGTTGGCAAACAGCCGCTCCAGATCGCCTTCGCCGCGCTTGATGTCCTCGTGGACCGGCAGGCTCTCGACCACGTTCCAGTAGAGGCCTAGTGCCGGGTCTGCCTTGATCTCGTCCTGACGGTCGCGGATCGTGTCTTCGGGCCAGACTTCGCCATAGGGTATCTCGTGCAGTGCGGTCACAACCCCGGTTGCGCCGGTCTGGGCGATTTCGGGCAAGGTAATCGCGTCGAAGGGGCCATACCAACGCCAGCTCTCGATCATTCGCCGGTCTCCTCCACCATGCGTTTCGCGCCCTTGTCCACCAATCCCGCATAGGCAGCCATGAGGGCCGGCCGGAACTGTTCGCTGTCCGCGAGCGCTGCGGGAAAAACCTCGCGGACCGAAAGGAGCGCTGCAACTCTTTCCCGATCCGTCGCGGCGCCATCGCTCAAGGTCTTCAGCCGGGCGGCCAGGGGATCGCGAACATCGATGGTGCCGCCCCTCTCATCGATGCCGCCAACATAGCGCATCCAGGCGGCCACCGCGAGTATTAGGCCCTTCACCGGGCGGCCTGCCCCGAGGTTCTCGCCGAGGGTCGAGAGAATGCGCTGTGGCAGCTTTTGCGATCCGTCCATGGCGATCTGCCAGGTCCGGTGGCGGATGGCCGGGTTCGAATAGCGGTTGAACAACGCGGTCGTGTAGGCAACGAGATCGACACCCTCGGGAGCCTTGAGCCCGGGAACGATTTCGTTCTTCCAGAGACGCTTGCAGAACCTTGCGAAGGAGGGATCGGCCACCGTGTCGCTGATCGTCTCGTAGCCGGCAAGATAGCCGAGATAGGCCAGGGCGGAATGGGTACCGTTTAGGCACCTGAGCTTCATATGCTCGAACGGCGTCACATCCTTGACCAGTTGGACACCGACGGCCGCGAGGTCGGGGCGCTCCCCGTCGACAAAGTGGTCCTCCACGGCCCACTGCCGGAAAGGTTCGTGCATGACGGGCGAAAGATCGATAACGCCGGTCTGTCTCGAAAGCCGTTCGATGTCTTCGGGCTTGGTGGCCGGCACGATCCGGTCGACCATCGTGGAAGGAAAGGCGCCCCGTGCGGCGATCCAGTCGGCAAGGTCCGGATCGACCATCCCGGCAAACTCGGCGACGATGCCACGCACGACCTTGCCGTTTTCGGGAAGGTTGTCGCAGCATAGAACCGTGAACGGCCGATTTCCGGCGTCGCGCCGCCGCTGAAGCGCCCGCACGAGATAGCCGACCGTCGAAAAGGGCGCTTCCGGGTGTTCCAGGTCGTGGACGATGTCTGGATGGGCGCGGTTGAGGCGTCCGGTCGACGGCTCGTGGCAATAGCCTTTTTCTGTTACGGTCAGGCTGACGATGCGGATCGCGGGATCGCTCATCGCGTGGAGCACCGCCTGAGGATTTTCCCGTGCGACGAGCACGTCGTCTATCACCGAGATCACGCGTGGCGTTTCTCCGTTGGGGCCGAGCTCCACGGCGGTATAGGCAAAGTCCTGTGGAGCAAGGAGATCCCGCTGGTCGGGCCGCACCAGGCTGACGCCGATGATGCCCCAATCTCCACCCGATTTGTTCATCGCTTCGGCGATATAGATCGCACCATGGGCCCGGAAGAATGCGCCCAGGCCCAGATGGACAATTCCGGGGCGGGCGCGCTTCCCCGTCTTGCGGCGCAGGCGGGGAAGCTCAGCGGGCAAGCCAGCCTCCATCGACATTCAATATTGCGCCGTGGATGTATTTCGCGGCCGGCGAGGCGAGAAAGACCGCCGTACCGCCAATATCTTCCGGTTCGCCCCATCTGCCTGCCGGAATACGGTCGAGGATTGCCCTGTTGCGCGTTTCATCGGCGCGCAGGGCTTCGGTATTGTTGGTGGCGATATAGCCGGGCGCTATCGCGTTGACGTTGATGCCCTTGGCCGCCCACTCGTTGGCAAGGAGCTTGGTCAGCCCCGCGACGCCGCTTTTCGATGCCGTATAGGAGGCGACGCGGATACCGCCCTGGAAGGACAGCATCGAGGCGATGTTGATGATCCGCCCGGTTCCGCCTCGCGCGAACACGGCTCTCGCAAATGCCTGGCTCAGGAAGAACACGGCCTTCAGATTGACATCCATCACCTCGTCCCAGTCGGCCTCGGCAAAATCGACCGCATCCGCGCGGCGGATGATGCCGGCATTGTTGACGAGAATGTCGATGGGGCCGGCTTTCTCGAAAACCGATTGTCCCGCAAGAGGATCGGAAAGGTCGAGCGCGAGGCCTTCTGCCCTGCCGCCTGCCTTGCTGATCATTTCGATCGTGTCATCGACGGATGAACGGCCGGCGCAGACGATGTGCGCTCCCGCTTCGGCAAGCGACAGGGCGATCGCCTGGCCGATGCCCGTATTGGCGCCGGTGACAAGCGCGCGCTTTGCCGACAGCGAAAAGAGTGCGTTCACTTCAGCGTCTCCATCGAAACCAGCTCGACATCCCTGTAGTCGACATTGTCGCCGGCCATGGCCCAGATGAAGGTATAGGAGCCGGTACCCGCGCCACTGTGGATCGACCAGGGCGGCGAGATGGCACCCTCCTCGTTTTTCAGCACCAGATGACGGGTTTCGTCCGGCTCGCCCATCATGTGGAAAACCCGCTGGCTCTCGGGCAGGTCGAAATAGAGATAGGCTTCCATTCTCCGGTCATGGACATGGGAGGGCATGGTGTTCCAGATTGATCCCCTGGCCAGCTTCGTCATGCCGACGACCAGCTGGCAGGACTTCATCACGTCGGGATGCACGAACTGATAGATCGTCCGTTCGTTGGAGGTCTCCTGCGCGCCAAGCGTCATATTGGCAGCCTCTTCGATCTTGATCAGCCGCGAGGGATAGGCGTGATGGGCGGGCGCCGAGAGAATGTAGAAACGTCCTTCGCCGGAAAAGGTCACCGGTCCGGCGCCCATGCCGAGATAGAGCATGTCGCCCTTGGCCATCTCGTATTCCGCATCGGCCTTCACGGCGCCGGGGCCGCCGATATTGACAACCACCATCTCTCGGCGGTCGAGGATCGAGGCGGTGCCACAAGGCTTCACCTCGTCCAGCGTCAGGCTCTTGCCGCCCGGCACGGCGCCGCCAACGATCATGCGGTCGTAGTGAGTGTAGATGAGGGCGATCTCTCCAGAGCGAAAGATGTCGCCGATATGGAAATTCTGCCGGAGCGCCCGGGTGTCGAAGGTCTTTGCCGTCTTCGGATCGATCGCGTGGCGGATTTCAACGCTGAGCATAACGCACTCCTGTGCAGTTCAAAGAAAATCGTCGCGGCGGGGCGTGAACGTGTCCACGAGTGTCCCTGCCTCGAGCGCGCGGCAGCCATGCGTGGCCATGGATGGAACGACAAGACTGTCTCCCGGCCCGATCTCGAACGTCTTGTCGCCGATGGTGAATTCAAAGCGGCCGGATTTCACATAGGTTGACTGGACATGCGGGTGGTTGTGCAGGGCCCCCACGCCGCCCTCGGAGAAGCGGAACTCGACGACCATCAGTTCCGGGCTGTCGGCCACGACCTTGCGCGTGACGCCACCTCCGACATCGACGGCGGGGAAGTTCTGAACGAAGGGTCCTGTCATCAGTGTTCTCCTATCGGAAGAGGGACGGCAACCATAGCGACAGCGCCGGGATATAGGTGACGAACATCAGCGTCGCGAATGCCGCGCCGTAAAACGGCCAGATCGTGCGCATCGCATGCCAGATCGGGATCCTGCCGACGGCGCAGCCGACGAACAGGACCGCCCCTACCGGTGGGGTGCAGAGCCCGATACCGAGGTTCAGGATCAGGATCACGCCGAAATGGACCGGATCGACCCCAAAGGCGGTCGCCACCGGCAGGAAGATCGGCGTGGTGATGACGATCAGCGGTGACATGTCCATGAACGTGCCGAGGATGAGCAGCACGACGTTGAGGAGCAGCAGGATCACGATCGGATTATCCGACACGCCCTGCAGCAGGGACACCATCGATGCCGGCACGCGCAGGTAAGCGAGCAGCCAGCCGAATGAAGCGGCGCAACCAATGACCATCAGGACCATGGCCGTGGTCCGCACAGCGGCGAATGTCGCCTCGATGAAATCGGACCAACTGAGCGTGCGATAGACGAAGAACGTGATCAGGAGCGCGTAGACCACGGCGATATTCGAGGATTCCGACGCGGTAAAGATGCCCGAACGCACGCCGCCGAAGATGATCGCCACGAGAATCAGGCCCGGCATCGCGGAAACGAACAGGCCGCCTAGCGCACGCAGGCCCGGAAAGGGTTCTGTCGGATAGCCGCGCCGCCGGGCTACGAACCAGGCTGCGATCATCAGCGACAGGGCCAGCAGGAAACCGGGAATGATCCCGGCGGTGAACAGATCAGCGATGGAGATGCGCCCGCCGGCGGAGATCGAATAGATGATCATGTTGTGCGAGGGTGGGATCATCAGTGCGATGATCGAGCCGACCACCGTGATGTTCACCGCATAGTCGACGTCGTATCCGCGTGCTTTCATCTGCGGAACCATGAGGCCGCCGACAGCAGATGCATCCGCAGCGGCCGAGCCGGAAACCCCGCCGAACATCACTGACGCGAGAACGTTGACCTGTCCGAGGCCGCCACGCAAATGGCCGACCATGGCGCCGGCAAGCGCCACGAGGCGCCGCGCGATGTCGCCGCGCACCATAAGGTCGCCGGCATAGATGAAGAAGGGTATCGCCATCAGTGCGAATACGGAGACGCCCGAATTCAGTCGCTGGAACACCACCACGGGCGGCAGCCCGAGATAGAGAATGGTGGCAAAACTCGAGACGCCGAGACAGAAAGCAACCGGTGTGCCGATCATCAGCAGAAATACAAATGTGCCGAACAGAACCCAGAGTTCCATGATTATTCCTCTAGCTCCGTTTCGCCGAAGCGTGCAGTGGGCAGACCGGCCGCGCGGCGCACGATCCGTTCAAGCGAGAAAAGCACGACCAAAAGTCCTCCCGCGACGATGGGAATGAAATCGAATGCGCCGGAGATGCCGAGGCCTGGCAGGACGTTCCCGGCCGTCTTGAATGCCAGCGACGAGCCGAACCAGATCATTCCGCTGCCGAAAGCGGCAACGACGATGTCGGACAAGGTATGCAGCCAAAGCTTCGCGCGTTCGGGGATCACGTAGAGCAGAATGTCGAAGGACAGGTGATATCCCTCGCGAATGCCGACTGCGGCGCCGAGAAATATGAACCAGCCCATGATCATGACGGAGGCTGGCTCGCTCCAGGCCAGGCTGTCGTTCAGCATATAGCGCCAGAAGACCTGGGCTGCGATGAAAACCGTCATCAGCACCAGGCCGGTTCCCGCTGTCCAGAGTGCCGCACGCGCGATGTGGCTGGTAAATCGCGCCATGCCTTTCATTGTATCTTGCACGGCTTGTCTCCCGCCGATGTTGAAAGCGGCCTGCAGAACGGATTCCACAGGCCGGATGCGTCTGTTACTTGGTGGCCTGGATGCGGGTGACCATGTCCTTCAGCTTTTCCGACTTGACGTACTTCGCGTAGACCGGCTCCATCGCCTTGATGAAAGGCGTCTTGTCGATATCGCCGACGATCTGGACGCCCGCAGCGCGGATCTTGTCTTCGGAAGCTTTCTCCTGCTTCGCCCAGAGGTCGCGCATATACGGCACGGAGGCCTTGGCGGCTTCGCGGACGGTGGCCTGATCTTCCGGGCTGAGCTTGTCCCAGGACTTCTTGGACATCACCAGCACTTCCGGCACGATCAGGTGCTCGTCCAGCGTGTAGTACTTGGCGACCTCGAAGTGGCCCGAGCTGTCGTAGGACGGCCAGTTGTTTTCGGCCCCGTCGATGACGCCGGTCTGGATCGACGAATAGACTTCGCCGTAGGGCATGGGCGTGGCGTTTGCGCCAAGTGCACTGACCATGTCGACGAACATGTCCGACTGCATGACGCGGAACTTCATGCCCTTCAGGTCATCCATGGATTTGATGGGCTTCTCGGAATTGTAGAAGCTGCGCGAGCCGCCGTCGTAGAAGGCGAGGCCGATCAGGTCATGCGCTTCGAAGGCTGCGAGGATCTCGTCGCCGATCGGGCCATCCATCACCTTGTGCATGTGGTCGACGGAGCGGAAAATATAAGGTAGCGAGGGAACCTGTGTTTCCTCGATGATGTTGTTGAACGGTCCGAGCGAGACGCGGTTCAGGTCGATAACGCCGAACTGGGTTTGTTCGATGGTGTCCTTTTCCTCGCCGAGCTGGGCGGAATGGAAGACTTCGATGCCGATCCGGCCCTTGGTCTTCTCTTCCAGCAGCTTGCCCATGTACTTGACGGCCTCTACCGTCGGATAACCGTCCGGATGGGTATCCGAAGAGCGCAGCATCATTTCAGCCGCCTGGCCGGAAACGGCGGAAGCGATGACGGCCGCCGAGGCCAGGACTGCAAGTCCGAATTTCTGTAGAAGTTTCATTTCGGTTCTCCTCCCTTTTGAGTTCAGGCTGTCCTCACAGCCGGTAAGCTTTCTTCACCAGCCCATAGGCGAGGTCATGAGCGACCTCTCCTGCCTCATCCTCATCGAGGCGGCCGGTGGCGACCAATGTCGCCAGATAGGCGCAGTCTACCCGGCGCGCCACGTCGTGGCGGGCGGGAATCGAGCAAAAGGCGCGCGTGTCATCATTGAAGCCGACGGTATTGTAGAAGCCGGCCGTCTCGGTGGTCAGCTCGCGGTACCGGCGCATGCCCTCGGCGCTGTCGAAGAACCACCAGGCGGGACCGAGTTTCAGCGCGGGATAGGCTCCGGCGAGCGGGGCGAGTTCGCGCGAATAGCTGGTCTCGTCGAGTGTGAAGAGGATGATGGTGAGCTCGGGGCGCATGCCAACCGCGTCGAGCAGCGGCTTCAGCGCGCGGACATATTCGGTCCGCGTCGGGATATCGAAGCCCATGTCGCGGCCGTGCATGGCCATGACTCCAGCCGAATGATTGCGCATGGAACCTGGATGGATCTGCAGGACAAGCCCGTCCTCGAGGCTCATCCGTGCCATTTCGGTCAGCATATGTCCCCTGAAGGCATCGGCTTCCTCCGGTGTGCAGCGCCCGGCAAGCGCCTTTTGAAAAAGCGCTGCTGCATCCGCCTGGGGCAGATCCTCGGTCCGGGCCGTGGCGTGGCCATGATCGGAACTGGTGGCGCCATAAGACTTGAAGAAGGCCCGGCGGATGCGGTGCGCCTCGAGATAGCCTTGCCAGGTCGTGGCGTCGGTGCCGGCAAGGGCGCCGAACCGCTCGATGTTTGAGCGAAAGCCCTCGAATTCCGGATCGACGACCGCGTCCGGACGATAGGCAGTCACCACGCGGCCGGACCAGCCGGACTGGCGGATCATCTCATGCCATTTCAGGTCATCCAGCGGGTTCTCCGTGGTCGCGATCACCTCGATGTTGAAGCGCTCGAAGAGGGCGCGCGGGCGGAATTCGGGCCGCGCCAGGCAGTCTGCGATATGATCGTAGAATTCGTCGGCAGTCCCTGCCGAAAACCGCTTCGTCAGGCCGAAGACGTCGGCAAAGGCCTGCTCGATCCAGATGCGGCTCGGGGTTGCGCGGAACAGGTGAAAGTTCTCGGCAAAAATCCGCCAGATCTTGCGTCCGTCGGCTTCCGTAGGGCCGCCGTCGATACGCGGTACTCCGAGCGAGGTCAGGGGAATGCCCTGCGAGCAGAGCATGCGGAACACATAGTGGTCCGGCACCACGAAAAGCTGCGCGGGATCAGGGAAGGGCGCATTCTCGGCGTACCACCGGGGGTCGGTGTGTCCGTGAGGACTTACAATCGGAAGGTCGCGGACCTGCCCGTAGAGACTGCGGGCGATGCCGCGAGCCGCTGGTTCGATTGGGAAAAGCCGATCCTCATGCAGCAATGCCATAGCCTCCCCGCCAGTTGCTCACTAAGGTGCCGAAACGCAGTTTGCATTTCACGAGTAAACTAATATGTTAGTATGCAAAATGAGTCAATGGAGGGTTCATGGCTGACCACCTTCAGCTTCGCGCGGTCGATACCTTGCGCGCGCCATCGGTTACCGATCTGGTCTTCGAACAGCTGTACCATCAGGTCGTCGAGCTCGATCTCCTGCCGGGAACCAAGCTATCGGAAGTGGAGGTGGCAAAGCAGATGGGCGTATCGCGCCAACCCGTGCGCGATGCCTTCTACCGGCTCTCGCAGCTGGGCTTCCTGCTGATCCGGCCGCAACGCGCCACGGTCGTCTCTCATATATCGGAAAAGGGCGTGCATCAGGCGCGCTTCATCCGCACGGCGCTGGAAATGGAAACGGCTCGCGCGGCGTCGACGACGCTGAGTGCCGATCAACTCGACGAGCTGGACGACCTGATCGTCCAGCAGCAGAAGGCCATCGACAGCGATGACAAGGTTCTGTTCCACGCGCTGGATGACGATTTCCACAAGCGGATCTGCGATATGTCGGGCCATGATTTCGCCTGGGCCCTGATCCGCGATAGCAAGGCCCACATGGACAGGGTGCGCTATCTCAGCCTCTCGTTCGGGGCGCAAAGCGCGATCAATGATCATATCAAGATCATGGAGGCGCTGAGACATCACGACGGAGATGCGGCGGCGGCGGCAATGCGGCTTCATCTCTCGCGCATCGCGGGGATCATCGGCCGGATCCGCGACAGCCACGGCCAATATTTTGCAGCGGACGAGAAATGACTACGCGGGCGCAAAACATCCTTACTATCGGCGAATGCATGGTCGAAATGGCCCCGCGCGAAGACGGCGCCTACAATCGCAACTTTGCCGGCGACACGTTCAACACCGCCTGGTATCTGCGCCGGCTGCTGCCGCAAAGCTCGTCGGTGGATTATTGCTCGGCAGTCGGCGAGGACCGGATATCGGAGCGCATGCTCGCCTTCATGGAGCAGTCGGGCGTCGGTACGCGCCATGTTCGACGGGTCGTCGGCCGTACCGTCGGCCTCTACATGATCGAGCTCGACAACGGCGAGCGCAGTTTCGCTTATTGGCGAAGCAACTCGGCGGCAAGGCTGCTTGCCGAAGATCGCGAGTGGCTAGCCTCCGCCGTTGCTGGAAAGACGCTCGTCCTCTTCTCCGGCATCACGCTCGCGATCCTGTCGCAGGCTCATCGCGAAAACCTTCTCGACGTGCTTGCGGGAGCACGGAGAACGGGAACGCTGATCGCTTTCGATCCGAATATGCGGCCCAGGCTCTGGCCCGATGCTTCCACCATGTGCGAGGTGGTTCACGATGCCGCCGGGATTGCCGATATCGTCCTGCCGTCGTTCGATGAGGACGGCCAGTACTATGGCGATGTTTCTCCGCGCGAAACGATCGAGCGCTACAGAAATGCGGGCGCATCAACAGTGGTCGTGAAGAACGGACCGGGCAGGGTCCATGCCGAGGACCAAGCGGAAGGCGACCTGACCTTCGATCCGCATCCGGTTGCCAATGTTGTCGACACAACGGCGGCTGGCGACAGCTTCAATGCCGGCTTCCTGGCCGCGCGCCTTGACGGGCAATCCATGGTGCAGGCAATCGAGAAAGGCGCGCTGCTTTCGGCCAGGGTCATCGGCCAGCGCGGCGCACTGGTCGAAATCAGCGGGTAGGCCGCGGCCCCATCAGGGAAGGGCGCCGGCGCTCACCCTCTGAATGTGTATTCCTCGATCGATTCCGCCTTCATTTCGATGGAAAAGCCGGGCCGCGCCGGCGGCATGTAGGCGGCATCCTTGATGACGCAGGGATCAAGGAAGTGTTCGTGCAGGTGGTCGACATACTCGATCACCCGACTGTCCTTGGTGCCCGACACGGCCACATAATCGATCATCGACAGATGCTGGACATATTCGCAAAGGCCGACACCGCCCGCATGCGGCCAGACGGGCAAGCCGTATTTCGCGGCCATCAGAAGGACCGCCAGCACTTCGTTCAATCCGCCCATGCGGCAGGAATCGATTTGAACGATGTCGATGGCGCCGCCTGCAATCATCTGCTTGAAGACGATGCGGTTCTGACACATCTCGCCGGTCGCGACCTTGACCGGCGCCACCGCGTCGCGGATCGCCTTGTGGCCTGCAATATCGTCGGGGCTCGTCGGCTCTTCGATGAAGAAGGGCTTGTACGGGGCAAGCTGTCTTACCCAGTCGATCGCCTGCCCGACGTCCCAGACCTGATTGGCGTCAATCATCATGTAGCGATCGTTGCCGATCACCTCACGGGCGATCCTCAGGCGGCGCTTGTCGTCCTCGAGGTCGCGGCCGACCTTCATCTTGATATGGGTGAAGCCTGCATCCACTGCCTCCTGGCAGAGGCGCCGCAATTTTTCGTCGGGATAGCCGAGCCAGCCCGCCGAGGTCGTGTAGCAGGGATACCCCTCTTTCTCGAGGATGGCGATGCGCTCGGCCTTGCCGCTTTCGGCCTTGCGCAGAAGTTCGAGCGCCTCGTCCGGCGTGATCGCGTCTGTCAGATAGCGGAAATCGATGATAGAGACGATTTCTTCTGGGCTCATGTCGGCAACCAGGCGCCAGACAGGTTTCCCGGCTTCCTTGGCCCAGAGATCCCAGACGGCGTTGACGACCGCGCCGGTCGCCAGGTGCATGGCCCCCTTGTCGGGTCCGATCCAGCGCAGCTGGCTGTCGCCTGTGATGTAGTGCCAGAAGCGGCCGGGATCGGCCTTGACCCAGTCTAGGTCGAGACCCACGATCAGATGTTTGAGTGCATCGATCGCGGCGCAGCAGATTTCGTTGCCGCGACCGATGGTGAATGTCAGGCCATGACCTTCCAGCCCCTTCTGGTCCGTTTCAAGGATCACATAAGCCGCCGAGTAGTCCGGATCGGGGTTCATCGCATCCGATCCGTCGAGGCTCGCGGAGGTGGGAAAGCGCAGGTCGACGCTGCGCATGCCGGTGATCTTGGTCATGGCTGGACTCTCGGTTTTCTCGTTCTTTGTCTCAGGCGTCGGCGCGGAAGGTCTGTTTCTGCGATCCGAGGCCTTCGATGCCAAGCTCGACGACGTCGCCGGGCTTCAGGTAGCGCGGCGGCTTCATGCCCATGCCGACGCCGGGCGGGGTGCCGGTGGAAATGATATCGCCAGGCTGCAGCGACATGAACTGGGAGAGGTAGGAAACGACGAAGGCGACGCCATAGACCATCGTCTTCGACGAGCCGTTCTGCATCTTCTCGCCATTGACCGTCAGCCACATGGAGAGGTCCTGCGGGTCGGCGATCTCGTCCTTGGTCACCAGCCAGGGGCCGATGGGGCCGAAGGTGTCGCAGGACTTGCCCTTTGTCCATTGGCCGGCGCGCTCGGTCTGGAAACCACGCTCGGAAACGTCGTGGGAGACGCAGTAGCCAGCGACATAGTTCATGGCGTCGGCTTCGCTAACGTATTTGGCGGTCTTGCCGATGACGACGCCAAGCTCGACCTCCCAGTCGGTCTTTTCAGAGCCGCGCGGGATCAGGACATCGTCGTTCGGCCCGCAGATGGCAGACGTAGCCTTCATGAAGATCACCGGCTCCGGCGGAACGGTGGCACCGGTTTCGGCGGCATGGTCGGAATAGTTGAGTCCGATGCAAATGAACTTGCCGGTGCCGGCGACGCAGGCACCAATGCGGGAGGCTTCGATCTCGGGCAGCGAGGCCGGGTCGAGGGCCGCGATCTTCGCGAGGCCCTCCGGCGAGATGGCAACGCCGCCGATATCGGCCACATGGGCCGAAAGATCCCGGATCTTGCCATCAGCGTCCAGCATGGCGGGCTTTTCCTGGCCGAGGGGGCCAACGCGCATCAGTTTCATGGAATTTTTCCTTTCAGATAATCAGATGGTCCAGCCGCCATCGATGGCATAGGCCTGACCGGAGGTGTAGGTTGCGCCGGCGAGATAGACGGCGAGATCGGCAATCTCTTCCGGCGTGCCGAGCCTGCCCATGGGCTGGCGGGCGATGAATGCGGCGCGGGCGGCGTCATAGTCGCCCTGGGCGCGCATGCGGTCCTGCAGCGAGGGGCTCTCGACCGTGCCGGGGCAGATCGCATTGCAGCGGATGCCCTGCGCGACATAATCCGCGGCAACCGATTTCGTCAGCCCGATGACGGCGGCCTTGGTGACGGTATAGGCGCAGCGGTTCGGCACACCCTTCACGCTGGAAGCGACCGAGGCCATGTTGATGATCGAGCCGCCGCCACGGGCGATCATGCCGGGGAGCACCGCGCGGATGGTGCGGATCATGGCGCGGACGTTGAGATCGAACGCGAAGTCGAGATCGCTGTCCGGCATGTCGAGAATGGACCCCGAATGCACGAATCCGGCGCAGTTGAAGAGCACGTCCACATCGCCCAAATCACTGACGACGGCCAGAACGGCCTCGTCATCGAGGACATCGAGCCTTTTCGTTGCGATGCCCGGCTCGCTGGCGAGGCTCGCCAGTGCCGTCTCGTTGACATCCGTCGCCAGCACTTTCGCACCGGCGTGGGCGAAGGCAAGTGCGCTTGCCCGGCCTATGCCCTGGCCGGCGGCAGTTACCAGCACGCGTTTGTCTTGGAGCGACGCCATGTATGAACTTCCTTCGTGATTTGTCATGTTGTCAGACCACCTGAGACCATAAGTTGGCAATCTGAAGGGATTTTGCGCCGAGTACAACCTCGCTTCCAGATTTTTTCGCTTGCCGCCCCGGGCGGCCCGATATGCGGATACACTGCCCTCCGGTTGCAGGAAATCCTCGAAAAATCCCAGCCTCGCGGTCAGGTTGAGCGCCGTTGGTGGCGTTTCATGTATTCATATGTAAGGGACTCATTCATATGCAAGCGGAAATGCGCCTTATGGCAAAATTTTCCGTTGAATGCGAACCGCTTGTGCGGATATGAATAATTCAACTCACCGAGGAGGGGATTGGTGACTGACGACGACAGTGACCGCTACCGCGCGCCCGCGCTCGACAAGGGGCTGGACATCCTGGAACTGCTGGCCGGCGTCGACGGCGGTCTGACGCAAGCCGAAATCGCCAAGAAGCTCGGGCGTAGTCCAAATGAATTCTACCGGATGCTGGACCGACTGGTAAGGCGCGGCTATGTCACGCGCATCGATGGCGATCGCTTCTCCCTGACCCTGAAGCTGTTCGGCCTGGCGCAATTGCATGCGCCGGTGCGGCGGCTGGCCTCCTACGCGACCCCTCTCATGCGTGAACTGGCGGAAGCCTCCCGGCAGGCCAACCAGCTGGTGGTCTTCGATCGCGGTTTTCCGATCGTCGTCGCCCAGCAGGAAGCGCCGGGTTACTGGGGAATTTCCATTCGCGTCGGATCGCGTATCAGCCTGTTCGACACCGGCTCAGGCCATGTGCTGCTTGCCTTCCGCTCGAATGAGGAACGGGAGATGATGATCTCCGAAAATCTCGGCGGCAGCGGCGACCAGGGCAGGATGACGCCGGAATTCATGGCACGGCTCGACCAGATTCGAAGCAGCGGCTACGAGATGATGCCGAGCGCTCAGACGGCGGGTGTGATCAACCTTTCCGCCCCCGTGCTCGGCGCTGACGGCAAGGCGATCGCTGCGCTCACCATTCCTTATGTTACGCTGATCAATGTGCCCGGTGCGCCCAACGTCACGCAGACAATCCAGCTCGTGGTGGAGACAACGCGCAAGCTATCGGCCATGACCGGGTCGGATGTCACGCTGCGGCGCTAGTCGAAGATAGCGCGGCTCAGCGAACCTGTTCCTTCTGCAGCAGACGCCGCAGGTAGCCTCTAGTTGCCACGATAAGGGCTTCGACGCTCTCTTTTGCCACTTCCTCGTCGTGCAGCGCGAAGGTCTGCAGGATGAGGCCGTCGATACCGATCAGCATGAACCGCGCGACGGCCTTGCCGATCCGCTCCCGTTCTTCTTGCGATATGGCCGGATCGTTAAGGATCATCTGGCTGTAGAAATCGATATAGGCGCCATACTGACGCTCGGCCAGCCATTCGGCGCCCCTGGTGCGCAGCGCGTAAAGCGTCAGTTCGATCTGGGCAATCTGGCGGTTGCGCGTTTCGCCGATGTAATACCAGATCAGCCGGAGAAGCTCGGCGATACGATCCTCGGGATCAGCGGCGAGCGGTGCGGTATGATAGCTCGTCGCCATATCGGCGATCATGCCTTCCAGTACCGCCAGCAGGATCGTTTCCTTGCTGTCGAAATAGTAGTGCAGGGTGGCCAGCCGGACGTTGGCGCTGGCGGCGATCTTGCGGGTGGTCAGCGCCTCGATGCCATCGTTCTCGAGTGCCTCGCGTGCGCCCCGGATAATGCGCGCGCGCGTCTCGATGCCCTTCTTCGTGGCGCCGGCGGATTTGCCGGACGATGCCTCGCGTGCTGGTTGCCGTTTCGCCTTCATGTCTCCGTCAGTGAGCCTCGTGTGTGATGCGACCGTCGCAGATGGTCAGGACCGGGCGGATCTCGCCGATCCCGCCGGGCGCGCAGTCCTCGATATCTTCCGAAAGAATGACGATATCAGCCAGATAGCCGTCAGTCAGCTTCCCCTTCTCATGCTCCATGAATTCGACCCAGGCGCCCTCCGAGGTATAGGCCTGGAGCGCTTCCTCCAGTGTCATGCGCTGGTCAGGGAGCCCTTCCTTCCAAGGCTTTCTCGTCAAGGCGTCCTGCATACAGCCGAAGGGTGAGATCGGTGAAATCGGCCAGTCGGTGGCAAAGACCATGCGGGCGCCGGCGTCCTTCAGCGTCCGCCAGGCATAGGCATACTGCCAGCGGTCCTCTCCGAGACGGGTGGCGGTCGGCTCGAGCGGGAAGCAGGAACCGCCCGGCACATGGACCGGCTGCATCGAGGCGACGACGCCGAGGTCGGCGAAGCGGGGAATATCATTGGGGTGAATGATCTCGATATGCTCGATTCTGTGACGGCTGTCGCGCTTGCCATTGGCCTTTACGGCGGCCTGATAGCCGTCCAGTGTCTGGCGCACGGCGGCGCTGCCGATGGCGTGCACGGCGACCTGCAGGCCGAGGCTGTCGGCCTTCGTGGCGATCGCGTCGAAGGCCTCGGGGGTAAACAGCGGCTCGCAGTCGTAGTCGGGGCGGTCGCCATAGCCATCGAGCATGTAGGCGGTCTGGCTGTCGATCACGCCGTCCATGAAGACCTTGACGAAATCGCCGCGCACCAT
>Ga0172380_10002112_pt1 | contig 32105 bp, 26 predicted proteins | sample Leawe162metaG_FD_119747 | JGI IMG/M metagenome (GOLD analysis project Ga0172380, IMG submission 119747) | Leachate microbial communities from a municipal landfill in Southern Ontario, Canada - Leachate well 162 metaG | ecosystem: Engineered > Solid waste > Landfill > Unclassified | place... | reverse complement strand
GTTAATTGAGGGACTTTATTTTTCCGGACAGATTAATGGAACATCGGGATATGAGGAAGCCGCCGGACAGGGGATAATGGCAGGAATTAATGCTGCCCTTAAAATTCAAAAAAGAAAAGAGTTTGTGCTTAAAAGAAGCGAAGCTTATATCGGAGTTTTAATTGATGACTTGGTTGGGAAATCGACAAATGAACCGTATAGAATGTTTACTTCACGTGCCGAACATCGTCTATTAATTCGTCAAGATAATGCAGATAGAAGACTTTATAAATATGGTTATGAATTCGGATTAATCTCAAAAGAATTATATGATGAAATGAAAGTAAATGAGACTTCTATAGCTGTAGCTAAGGAATTTTTTACAAAAACAAAGCTCACTCCGGCGGTAATTAATCCTATACTTGAAAATGCAGACAGCTCAAAACTGCAATTTTCTGAAACTGTAGATAAATTATTAAAACGTCCGGAGATTTCCATATCGAATATAATTATGCATCTTCCTCGAAATGGAGAATCAGAAATAGTAGAAACCTTACAAAATAATCCAATTCTTGCCGAGCAGATAGAGATTGAAATTAAGTATGAAGGATATATTAAGCGACAGGAAGAATTAGTCTTGAAAATGGATAAGTTGGAAGAAGTGCCAATCCCACTTAATTTTAATTATGTAAAATTAAAAACTTTATCTACTGAGGGAAGAGAAAAATTAAATAAAGTAAAACCGAGGTCAATTGGACAAGCATCAAGAATTTCCGGAGTTACTCCTTCTGATATATCTGTTTTATTAGTATATTTGAAGAACTAAAAATTTGAGGGTTTGTTGGATCTTCAAGAACAATACTTACGCGAACTAAAAAGTTTATTTTGGGACAATGGAATTAGTCCCGATGATTATCAATTAGAACGTTTTGCTAATTTTGCTACATTAGTAACAGAAAAAAATGATCTGGTAAATCTAGTATCAAGAAAAGATATTCAGAAAATAGTTGAAAATCATATTTTCATTTCGGCTTTTATGACGAATTTTATTCCTGAGAAAATTTCAAGATTTTTGGATATCGGAACGGGAGGTGGTTTCCCGGGTATTCCGTTATCTATAATTCGTCCGATGATGAAAGGTGTTTTAGTAGATTCTACTGCAAAAAAAATTGATGCAGTAAAGGAATTCACTAATAAACTCAAGCTTAATAATCTTACCGTAGAAAGTGATCGTGTGGAGAGTGATGAGTTTATAGAAAAATATTCAGATTCATTCGATTTGATTGTAAGCAGAGCCACTGCTCCTTTAGTTATTCTATTTCGATATGCAATTCCGCTTATAAAGAACAAGGCATACTTAGCAGCGATTAAAGGGGGCGATCTTTCGGATGAATTTAAGATCGCTGAACTTAAATATAAGCCCTATATTAAAAAATCAACAATCTTTGAATTAGCTTATAAGCCAACAAATACAAGAAACGAAAAAGATAAGAAGCTTATTTTAATAGAGTTAAATAAATAGTTTGAATGGTTCAGAACGTTACTTAAATTATCCAAGTCAAAGAGATGTGTTATTTGTCCTCGGCGCAGGTACATCCTTCGCCGATGGAGTTCCGCTTCAAAGGGAACTATTACCGATGATTCTCTCCGGCGGTATCGAGGAGATCGATAACTCCGAAATAGGTAAAATATTTAAAGAATTTATTCAAGAAAATTTTAAGTACAATTCTTCTACTAACACATATCCTGCTCTTGAAGCCGTTTTTGGTTTCTTTGATTATTTTATTCAGCATAATGAAAGTCTTAGTGTAAAATACCCTCTCGAAAAAATCGCTACTCTAAAAGAATATTTAATAAAGCTCATTCATTATGTAGTTAATATTCAAACTGATGAATCGAGCACTTATTACCATCTTTTTTGGAACTCGATAATTGAATATAACAAGAACATTTCAATACTAACATTCAATTACGATGATTTATTAGAGCAATCATTTAAGTTTCTTTTTAAAAAACATGGTTATATCGATTATTGCATTCCCTTGATGAATTATGAAGATTTATCGGAGCTAAAAAAGTTTAATTTTTGGGTTAATCCAAGGAAACCGATATCAGTTAAGGAAGGGGAAGACCCTTCAGCATTTAAGATTATAAAACTTCATGGCAGTTTAAACTGGAAATATTGTAATTGCTGTAACCAGATGCTGCTTACACCTTGGGATAGAAGAATTGATTTAAACAAAGGGAAACTGCTCGGTTATACATATCCCGAAAAGACCGAATACGAATACAGATGCCCATTGGATGGAACGGAGTTTGAAACACTCATCGTTCCACCATCACACTTGAAAAGTTTGCAACATCCTATTGTTAGTCAACTTTCCAGCGAAGCATCACGCGAAATAATGATTGCTAAGAAGATTGTTTTTATCGGCTATTCAATGTCGAGTTCCGATATTCACATAAAAGCACTCTTCAAGAAAGTCGTAAAACCTGATCAAAAAATGATTGTAATAAATACAAGGCAAAGAGACGCCCTGGAATTAAGCTATGAATCGATCTCCGAGAATGTTGAATTTATTTATAAATCGTTTGAAGAAGTTGTAAGTGACAAAGAATTAATGAAAAGAATATTGACTTCATAATAAAATTTTCTTAATCTAGTGTATTATAAGACTACTATATAGGAGTAGTAAGCGATATGCAATCGAAACTAGCCACTCTAATATTAGGAATACTCTCCGAAGAAGAGAGAGGACCATACGAAATAACAAAAATGCTCGAAAATCTCAAAACTAAAAAATGGCTCCCGATGGCGGATTCCACCGTTTATGCGGTGATTAATGGTTTGCGTAAAAAAGGATTGATTGAAGGGAGAAAAGAGAAAAACAGTAATCTCCCCGAAAGGACAGTATATAATATCACAAACGCAGGTGAATATGAGCTTGAAGAATCGGTTACAAATTTTCTTGCTGAAGAGAGTTCGTCTGTTTCTGAATTTGATATCGGAATTCTTCTGATGAATAATCTTAGCAAATCTGAAATCTTATATAAACTAAAAAAGAAATTAGAACGGTTAGATAATAATCAATACGAAATCAGAGCGCAATTAATAAATTTTGAAAGAGAGAGAAACAAAGTTTCTTTCGCCGCTCTCTCAATGATACGGCATCGATTCCATATAATTGAAGCTGAGATTAAAACTGTTAAGGAATTAATTAAAGCGTTAAACTTAAAACAATATAATGATTTTCATTCTCCATTTGATATGAGACTGATATAAGTTTTGATAGAATCGTTATTCTTTAATATTAATATCATCGCCCATTGTTTCTGCTTCGGCAAATTTTCCTGCTTTATTAATTTCCATTTCGCCACTCATCGTTTTAAGATAAGCATCGTTGGAAGCTTCATCGATTTCGAGAGAGCCGCTCATAGTAGAGACATTTACTTCCTTACCTGAAGATTTGCCGGTTTTTCCTTTCACATTGTATTGAATTACTTTTCCACCCATTCTGCTTGCATCAACATCTCCGGTTATATCTGTTATTTTTACTTCTCCCGTACTCATTTTATTTATTTGATTTTCTTATTGAAATATCGGAATTAATCGATTTTAGTGTAATTTTAGAACCACCGCCATTAATCTGGAAGACTGAACGAATTTCGTTATTATCTTCATTTTCCTCTTCTTCATCGTCGCCCACCTTTAAAACTGTAGTTACATCAAAATCCGAATAGATTTTATAATCATCCTTCATATTTTTCCACCAGCCATTTACTTTAATAATTGCCTCGACAGTCGCCTTGGCATCGGCAGGAAGAATTAATTCAATTTCACCCGTATTAGTAGATATGTAGCTTTTACTTCCCGATGGATTTAATTGAACAGAAATATCGCCTGCCATAGTACGTGCCTGTACCGATCCAGATATATTTTTTAGATTAATATTACCTCCGCTAGTTTTAGCAAGCACTTCCCCTTTGGCACCATTTAGAAAAAGATTGCCGCCATAAGTTTCTAATATAGCACTTCCGCCCACTGTATTAACTTTAATATTCCCCCCGTAAGTTACTAAATCAACAGTACCACCTACATCACCAATTTGTATATCGCCGCCATAGGTCTTGGTCTTAACATCCGAGGAAGAACTTTTTATATTAATTTCACCACCCATTGTATAAATTTGAGCATCTTTTCCATTAAGTTTTCCGGTTTGAATATCGCCACCCATTGTATTAAGCATAATTACGCCATCAAGATCGCCCGTTCTAATATCGCCGCCTTGAGTAGATAGGTCAGCGTTTCCCTTAATATCCTTAACAGATATATCGCCGCCCATAGTTGATACTTTTGCAAATCCGATTAAGTTACCTTTAATTTCAAGATCACCGCTTGTTGTTCTTAAATTAAGATTATATTCTTCGGGTACGGTTATTACGAAATCTCCATCGCCGCCCCAACCAAATTCTGATTCATATTTAATCTTGATGTCATTACCCGTTTGAACAATTTCAATATTATCAATATCTCGTTTATCAAAGCCATCCGCTTTAATTTCAACTGAATTTTGATTCCAAGTTTTAATGGTTAGTTCGCCGGGACTTACATTCACAGTTAGCTTCCCCCCTTTGCCAACCGTGAATGTTTTATTAAGTATTCCTTCGTCTGAATCAAATTCTGCTTCTGAATCCAAATCTGCCTTATCAATCTTATCCAGACGAGCCGGTACTTTTGGTGCTTTAACTGGTTTTACCATACCGGAATTTAATCCTTTTGCAGGTTTTGGCGGAGCGGGTGGTATAAGATTTTTGGTTGTACCCGCATCCTGTGCAAATATAAACAGCATAGGTATTAATAGGATTGCAATTATTAACTTTTTCATTTTATAACTCCTTTAGTAAAGATGCAGAACGAATCTTAACAAAATCATTGTCGTCCTGATCGGCTTTTTTATTTAAAGTTTTTCTTATCACTTCATCTAACGAGATGCCTTTAGTTTTGATATCAGCTAAGGCATTAATAGCGGCTACACGAAGACCTGAATTTTTATCATTTGAAAGAGTATTAAGAAGACCATCTCTAATCTCTTCATCATAAGGGAACTGCATCAATGAATAGAGAGCTTCTTTTCTAACGGCGGCATTATCATCAGATTTTAATGCTTTTAATAATGCAGATTTAATCTTTGGGTCATCATTAAATCCTTTGCTTTGGACTTGATTGGATATTTTATTCACAGTCCTAATTCGATCGCCGGGATTAGAAGAATTTAGCAATGCTTCCGAGAGTAATTGTTTAACGAAAGGATCTTTCTTTTTTGCTTTATAACTAATTGGTTTAAAGGCATCAAAACTAATCTCAATTTCATCCGGTTTAATTGTAGATTCCTTCACTCGGATATTAGAAATCTTAGTATCCCCCTCTTCTTGTAATTTATTTATGTCGATAGCTGTCGAATCAGTCAATATTTGTTTATTTATTGGTTGTTGACTGAAGAATATATATCCGACAAAAATTCCGACAAATAAAGTGGCTGCTCCGGTGAAAGCGAATCCGTATCTATTGAATAAAGCGCCCTTTAGTGAAGCAACGAATCTCGAGAATGAAGATACCTCTGCTTCTTGAGTTCTAATTGAGCGCAATAAGTCTCGACGGGCAATAGCTAACTCGTCATCACTAGCCGGTGAAGGTTTGTTAGAACCTATTGCTTCGCCGAGATTTATTAATTCATCATATTCTTTTTTCAATTCTAAGTCTTCACTCAATAGATTTTCTATCTCTTTTCTTTCTTTTTCAGAAAGTTCATTTATTGAGTAAAGGAATAATTTTTCTTTTAATTCATTTTTCATCTTAAACCTCGTGTTTGAGATTTTTTAATTGTTCTCTCAATTTTGTAACCGCTGTGAAGAGATACCGTTTAACCGTTCCTTCATTACAATTCATAATTTCGGCAATTTCTCGGATCTTTAGTTCTTGAAAATATTTCATAGTGAAAGCTAATTTCTGCTGCACCGGAAGTTTATCAATTACTTTATTTATCTGTTTATAAAAATCTGTTTTATTAATAAGCGAATCAGTTGTTAAATCCCCCGGAATAGAATCCGATACTTTTTCAATTTCTTCCCCGTCATAAGTAACCACATCGTCAATTGATTCATGATTATTTCTTTTCTTTTTCTCTGCAAAAGTCAGACAAACATTAGTAGTAATGCGGAATAGCCACGTCGAGAATTCACTTTTAAACTGAAAATTTTTCAATCCCTTATAAACTCTAATAAAGACTTCTTGATAGATATCCTTAGCGTCATCACTATCGTTACGGAAAGACTTAGCAATATTGAGAACTTGATTATCATATCGATAAATAAGTTCTTCGAATGCTTCCATATTTCCTGATTGAGCTTTTAGTATTAATTCTTTATCGCTTAAATTCATTTTCTCTCTTCACCGGCTTCTGTTCGGTTAGACTAACGATCTTTTAGAAAGGTTGTACTAAATTAAAATATTTATTTAAAAAATATTATACGGGGTCAACGTGTACAAATACTTTTTGTACAAGGTCAAGATTTTCAATTTGGAATCGGACTTTATTACCGATATCGTGTGAAGATTGTGTGGAAAGATTTTTATCGACTTCGATATGGATTTCAACGTGGAATTTATCGCCCACATAATGAGAACGAATATCATTAAGTCCAATAACTCCCTCAACGTTGAGCGCAATGATTGAGATTTCGTCTATCAATTCTTTTTCAGCAGATTTGCCCATAAGATAGTCAAGGTTCTGCTTCCCTACTTCGTAGCCGGTCTTAAAAATAAAAAGCGCTACAAGAATACCGGCAATACCATCAATAAAATTATAACCGAGCGAAACGCCAATAATTCCGAGAAGAGCAATTGATGAAGCGAGTATATCATTAAGTGAATCAACAGCAGCGGCTTTAACGGCGGGGCTTTGATAGACTCTTCCGATTTTACGCTGATATGCACTAAGGAGTATTTTTGTAATTATTGTAACAAGAAGAACTATATATACTGATAGCATTGGATTTATTGATTGAGGAGATAAAATTCGGTTGATTGATTCTTCTATTATATTAATGCCGACTACAAAAGCAAAAACGGCAACAATAAAAGCGGCTATCGGTTGTGCGGCACGATGTCCGAAATTATGTTTTTCATCAGGTTTATCGGTGGACAATGTAACTGCATATCGGATTGCGATTGAAGAGATTATATCGGTAAGCGAATTTACTGCTTCCGAGATTACAGCAATTGAATTAGATAAAATCCCTATGACTGCCTTAATTATAAAAAGAAATATATTTACAACTAATGCAATATTGGTTGCTGTTTTTAATTTATACGGCATAGTTTCCTTTAATCTCTATGACTAAAATAGTGAAAGAAAATGAATTGATAAAAATTTTTTTATTGACCATTTGTCTTTTTTCTATTACATTGCAATACCTACCATGTGCGTTAGGATAAAACCTTATAAAAAGGAGATACAATGAAAAGACTACTCTACGGAGCGGTGCTATATAGTATTATATTAACTATAAGTATAGCAATGCCGCAAACATCTTTACAACAAGAACCGGAGCAGCCTCTTTCAGATAGTGTAACAGTAACTTTCAATCCTGTTTTTGAGTGCGAAATTGATGGGAACACTTTTCTGGGAAAAATTGAGGAAGCTGCTCTGCAGAAAAGAAATGATCTTGACTACGTGCAGATTAAAGCAGCTCAAGGTGATAAAGTTCTATTCCTCGTTTTTAATATTTCATTACTAACGGGTAAGGACTTCCCGGCAACACTTGAATATCTCGCGCCGGATTATGATAAAGGCATTTCACCGGAATCAGAAGCTATTTGGCTTCCAGAAGGTGTAGAAAAACCACAATGGAACGCAATAGATGGCAAAAGTGTGGTTTTGAAATATGACCCAACTACTTTAGTGTTTGAGGGTAAGTTTGAATTTGAAGTTCAGAAAGTATCATATAAATATCCACCACCAGAAGATCTCCCTAAGGTCGATATTGAAAATGGTAAATTCTTGGTAAAATTAACGCCAATTCCGATTACTTTAACGGATGGAAATTGATAGCGTAATCTTATTTGTATAAAAATTTATAAATTAGGCTGCCACTCGCAGCCTTTTTTATGATATAAATTATTGCGGGGCGGCGGCTGTGTATTTTTCTTTTGCTGTGGATTCTTCCATCCCGCTCGATAAATCAGTAATACCCGAAACTCTAATTGCTAAAGATTTTCCATCAAAACCATGAAATTCCAATACTTCTAATGGCGTTCCGCATTCAGGATAATCAGTAAGCCCAATTTTTTCAAAGGATTTACCTTTAATCGAATCAGTTTTAACTAACGATTCGAGTATCCTTTCGCCAAGTCCACCAATAACCGAATGGTCTTCAAGTACGAATACTTTTTTAATTCCTTTTACTTCAGATGCGAGCCATTCATCATTAACTTTATTTAGCCACGGCATATTAATAACTTTCAGTTTAAATCCGGCAGATTTTAATAGATTCGCTGCAACTAAAGATTCATGAAGCATAACTGGTCCATAAGCGAATAAAATGGCATCTTTACCTTTTGTTAATGGAGTGCCGAATCCAACTTTGAACTCATAGTTTTTCGGCAGTTTAATTTTTTCAGGCGAGGGCCCGATTACTAAACGAAGCATACAATTATCTTGTGCCTCGTTTACACAATATTCGGTAGCGAGTTTTGTCTCTAATCCATTGCAAGGTTGAATAATTGTCATATTAGGCAAAGCATTAAATAGAGAAATATCTCGAATGCTTTGATGTGATTTTCCCGGTCCGGCAGGTATCATTCCGGCAAAGTGGCATGTATAGATAATTTTGGTTTTCTCACCGGCATTATTGTAAATCTGCTCGTTTGCTCGTGCGGCAAGAAAACTCGCGAATGTATTGACTACCGGAAGCAACCCCATTCTTGCCAATCCACCCGCCATTGAAACCATATCCTGCTCTGCGATTCCATTTTCAATAAATCGATCCGGATAAGTATATTCAAATTTTCTTAGTTTACAATCGGCAGCTAAATCGCCATCTAAAACAATAAGTTTATCATTTGTTTTCGCTAGCTCTACCAAGGTATCGCCATAAGCATCGGTAACAAATTCCTTGTCTGATTTTGTAACAACTTTTCCTTCGGCTTTGTTGGTCGGAATAATTAATTTATTCATACCGAGTTCAAAGGATAGAATGTTAATACTTTCGGTTAGTTCATCGAGACCTAATTCGTAACTTGTATCATCTGGTGCGCCGGAATGCCATTTATAATATGTTTTGCCAGAGATTACTTCCTCGGCAGGGGTTTCCATGAATGAAACGCCTTTCCCTTTAATTGTATCTGCTATAACAAATTTTGGTCGATCATCAATAATTTTTAGTTCTTTAAATGTATAGCGCATTAGATCGAAATTATGCCCATCAATTCTAATTACATGCCAGCCGAAAGCGGTAATTTTATCAACTAAATCTTCGATATTATTTACATCTTCCACGAGCATATCGGTTTGATATTTATTATGATCCATAATAACGGTCATATTTGTGATATCTTGATGAGCAGTAGATTGAATCGATTCCCAAATTTGTCCTTCCTGAAATTCGCCATCTCCAGTAAGTACATAAACATGCCCTTCTTTTTCGAGATAAGTTTTAGCCCAAGCCATACCTCGACCTTTAGAGATTCCCATACCGAGCGAACCAGTGGATGCTTCAATTCCGGGTATTCTTACTTCTGGATGACCATCCAATCCATGAAGCCGTCTTAACATTAATAATTTTTCTTCGGGAAGGATGCCAATTGAATATAAAACAGAATAAAGACCCGGGACATCATGTCCTTTGGATGAGAAATAGATATCGCGGTCTTCGGAATCGATACCTTTGCTCTTAATATTGAGTTCGTTTAAATATAAATAGGTTACAATATCCATTGCGGACAAAGAAGAACCAAGATGCCCTGAGCCTGCTTTTTTAACTGCAACGAGTGTATTAAAACGGCACATTTCGGCATATAATTCCATCTTTAATACCCAATCACCGGTAAAAGCTCTTACCTTATCAAATTCTTCTTTTTTAATAATATCGTAAAACATTTGTGCTCCTTAATGATATCTAAAAATAACTCTAATAAAATCGATATAAATGATAGATCTATTAAATAAATATTACTTTTTCATAGCTTTAAGCGCAAAAGCATACATCTGAATTTGTTTTAACATAGCCCCAAGTCCGTTTTTACGAGTAGGCGAAAGATGATTATCTATTCCGATTTTGCTTAAAAAATCTGGTGGATTAGAAAGTATCTCTTCGGGAGTAGAGCCGGAATAAACTTTTATTAAAACCGCAATTAAACCTTTGACTATTGCGGCATCGCTATCTGCTTCTAAAAATACTTTGCCATCAGTTTGCTTTGCATTCATCCAAACCTGCGACTGGCAGCCGTTGATTTTATATTTTTCGGTTTTAAATACATCGGGCAGTTCGGGTAACTCTCTACCTAATTTTATTAAAAAAGCGTATTTATCGTCCCATTCTGTAAAATTTTCAAATTCTTTTACTAACTCATCTTGTTTTTCTTTTAAAGTCATAATTATAATATTGTATATACAATACCCATTTGAAGTGTTTGTTTTATTTGTGTATAAGGTGATTGAGCTTTTTCGTAAACGACCAAATAAGTAAAATTGACTGAAAGCCATGAATTTACTTTAGCAGAAATTACGTTATCGAAAAGCACATCCCAAGTATCAAGGTGGTTAAATCGAGTAAAAAGACGCAGTTTCGTTTTATACACAAGATTATCATCAATTTTAATCTCACCATCTGTTATTGATTCGAGACCAGTTTCAAATTTAAATGCCTCTTGTTTATCCTTAGTATCGGGATCGTCCGAATAAGAGCGATACTTATTTGTAAAGGTTTCTTGGAAAGCGATACCTAATCTAGTTCTAAAAAAAGATAGTTTATCATAAGCAAAACCAATTGATTGTGTTACATAACCGGGGTCAAAGAAATCGGCAATCTGTATTGCTGGAGTTTCTTTATAATTATATCCCGGAGCTACAGCAGTTCTAATTAAATTACTAACATAAGGATCAAGAGCCCAGCCGACTTTTAGTGAAAGGACTTTTTCCCAATATAGATCATTATCGGTTGTTCTATAATCACCGCCGCCGATTTTTGTTCTTCCATAAGTTACTTTTAGGTTACTTCTGAAAGTTAAGGAATCAAATTCTTTCATTAATTTTCCATCTCCCAAGAAACTCCAAGCGATAGCGTTTTCGCCCCCTTTAGCCCATTTTGAGAATGCTACTTGAGATATATTAACTCCAGCAATTAGAGATGGATTCCAGGAACTTTTTGTAGAATCGGGAGTTTGGGCATATATTAAGGTTGTTATTAAAAACAGAACTAGGAATGGTTTTTTCACATACGTACCTTTAATTAATTTGTATTATTTTTAGAAATAAGAATTACTAAAATAATGCTTTTGCAGACAATATAAATCGTTTTTGAAATAAAAGAGGAAGCTTCAAATGAATATACAGAAATTAGTATTACCCGGGTTGGTCATTTTGGCAGTTGCATTGCTATACTTTAATTATTTTAGTCCGACTGATGACCTCGGAAAATTTTCCGATTACGACACAAATTCAAATTCAAACCGCGACATAATGGTAAAAGTATTAACGGAAAAAGGATTTCAAAGAGATCCGGAAGCCGGTGGGACAATATTTTATGTAGAAGATGCAATGGGATTGCAGGTGAAAGTTGTTGGACCCATTTCCCTCCCTCCGGGGATGGACGTATCGGGAAGAGTAACTTTAAGAGGTCATTATCATGGTGATTATTTTCATGCCGCAGAAGTAAGGATAAGAAATTAGATGCCCGATTTTGAATTAGTATCAAACTATAAACCTTCGGGCGATCAACCAGAAGCTATTAAACAACTTGTTGCAGGGATTGAAGCGGGTAATAAACATCAAGTACTACTTGGCGTTACGGGCAGCGGTAAAACTTTTACTATCTCAAATGTAATCAAAGAGATTAATAAGCCGACACTTATAATATCGCATAACAAGACGCTTGCCGCTCAGCTTTATTCGGAATTTAAGTCGTTCTTCCCGAATAATTCAGTAGAGTTTTTTATCAGTTATTATGATTATTATCAACCCGAAGCTTATGTAGTTCGTAAAGATTTATTTATCGAAAAAGATTTTTCGATAAATGAAGAAATCGATCGTCTTCGACTTAAAGCAACGACCGCATTAATCGAAGGAAGGAATGATGTAATAATAATTGCGAGTGTGAGTTGTATTTATGGTATCGGTGCACCGGAAGAATATGCACGGCAGATTCTTTTTATTCGCAAAGGGCAAAAGATTGAGAGAAAAAAATTACTTCGTAATCTAATTGATATCTATTATAAGCGTAACGATATAGAATTTACAAGGGGTACTTTCAGAGCAAGGGGAGATGTAGTGGAAGTAATTCCCGCATATCAAAATGAAGAAGCCGTAAGAATCGAATTTTGGGGCGATGAAGTTGAACGCATCTCTATTATTGATTCTATTACTGGCGAAATACTCCAAGATTCCGAAGGACTTCCTATATATCCGGCTAAATATTTTGTTACTACTACAGAGCAGGTAAATAAAGCAATCGTTACAATCGAAGAGGAATTAAAAGAGCGTCTGCAATATTATTGGAAAGACGAGAAATATGTAGAAGCGCAGAGATTAGAACAGCGGACACGGTTCGATATTGAGATGATTCGAGAAATCGGATATTGCTCCGGAATAGAAAATTATTCTCGGCACATGGATGCTCGTCCGCCCGGCTCACGTCCATTCTGTTTATTTGATTATTTTCCAAAAGATTTTCTTTTGATTCTGGATGAATCGCATGTTACTTTACCGCAGGTTAAAGGAATGTTTAATGGTGATAAAGCTCGTAAAGAAGTATTGGTAGAACATGGTTTCCGTCTTCCTTCAGCATTAGATAATCGTCCTTTAAAATTCGAAGAATTTGAAGGGATGGTTTCTAAAGCTATTTATGTAAGTGCTACTCCCGCAGATTATGAACTTATTAAGTCGGGTGGTTCATTTGTAGAGCAAATTATCAGACCAACGGGATTGCTCGATCCTCAGATTGAAGTAAGACCGATAACAGGTCAGATTGATGATCTAATTGGTGAGATAAGAAAGCGCGCTGAATTAAAAGAACGTGTACTCGTTACAACACTTACAAAAAAGATGGCTGAGGATTTGACCGATTATCTTGAGCGATTAAATATTCGTGTTCGATATATTCATAGCGATATTGATTCGCTTGAGAGAGTAGAAATTATTCGTGATCTTAGACTTGGCGATTTTGATGTTCTCGTTGGAGTGAACTTATTAAGGGAAGGATTAGATTTGCCGGAGGTTTCTCTCGTTGCTATTATAGATGCGGATAAAGAAGGATTCCTTAGAAGTGAGAGATCATTAATGCAGACGGCAGGGAGAACAGCGCGTAATTCCAATGGTCTCGTAATTATGTATGCTGATAAGATTACGGCTTCGATGAAAAAAACAATCGATGAAACCGAACGAAGAAGAATTCTTCAAATGGAATATAATAAAAAACATGGCATTACTCCGCAGACAGTATTTAAAAGTCTCGAAGAGATTATGTCATCTACTTCTATTGCAGACGTAAGAAAGAAAGATACAGAAAAGGAAGTATCGGCTTTTATGAAAGTTTCCGAACCCGTTGTAAAATATATGACGAACGAACAGAAGAATGATTTAATAGAACAGCTTAATCACGAAATGATAAATGCGGCAAAGGATTTAGAATTTGAAAGGGCGGCGGCATTGCGCGATGAAATTGAAAAATTAAAAAAATTGGTTAAATAAAAATGAAAGCAATAAAACCGGGAGTCTCCTTATTTTGGTATGGTTTGGCGGCTGTTTGGCTTTGGTTTATGGTCTATTTCGGAATGCCATTCATAAGAGGAACTTTTCATCTCGGCTATCTGCATGGTTGGATTGTTTCTGCATTTTTTATTTATGTTCCAATTTTTTCGGGTGCACTAATTGCAATAAAAAAAGAGGGTTTTGAACTTTCATTAAAAAATATCTCCGAACGATTTCGATTAAAAAAACTCACGAAGCAAGATTGGGAAATAACATTTTTAGGATTGATGCTAATTCTTGTCTCGATGGCTATTATAATCTATCTGACAAGTGTAGTAACAGGTAAAACAATCACCTCACCATATTATTTAAGGGCAAGGGCATTATATCCATGGGAGACTTATGTTTATGGCGTATGGGCTATTTTATTTTTCTTCAATATTATTGGGGAAGAATTTTTATGGCGCGGATATTTTTTGCCTCGACATGAATTAACTTACGGAAAATATGCTTGGTTTATTAACGGTTTGCTTTGGATGCTTTTTCATATTCCTTTTGGATATGAATATGCACTTACTTTAATTCCTCTTTTTTTTATACTACCATTTTTAGTTCAAAAGCAAAAAAATATATGGGTAGGAATTATTATCTATGCAGCGATAAACGGACCTGCATTTGTAATGGTTGCTTTGGGATACGCCATTCCCAAATAATCTATATCTCTAATCTTGTTACCACTCCATGAAGTTTATTATAAGGCAGTTCATAGAATTGAACAAAATTAGGAGTTGCTCTTTTAATAACGGCGAAAAGTTTCATCAAAAAACGATTAGCATGGATATCATCAACTCCATAAAAAATCACTTTCGGATCCACATCTAATTCTTTAATTATCTTATGAACATTAGCTAATTGCATATAACCAATCTGAATCTCAACACCCGATAGTCCTTCTGAAATATCTGGAATAAAAAGTTTTTGAACGCCGAACGGTTTATCCATTGTAACTACGGAAACAATTATATTATGTTCATAAATAATATTACCACGAATAATTGTGTGCACTATATATGGTGGCACCATATCAATGTCGCGTGCAAAAAATACTGCAGTGCCTTTTATATTATTCCCGAGTTCGTAAATCTGTTCGTAACTAGTAAGGAAAGTATCAATGGGGAGGGAACGGAAAGATTTCCTCATTGCACTATTGCCATAAGTCCATAGCCAAATTGTAAATAATGGAATCATAGCAATAATAATAGACCAATAACCGCCATGTGGGATTTTTGTAGTTACTGCAGCAACGAATGCAATATCTACTATAAAGACGAGAATGACAAGATATAATTTTAATATCTTTTTTTGAATATGGAAAATAAAGATCATAAAAAAACCACTTATAGCCATAGTAGCAGTGACTGCAAAACCATAAGCAGCAGCAAGATTGCCGGATTTTCTAAAAACTAATATCATTAAAATTACAGCGGCTAGCATTCCCCAATTAACCGCTCTAATATATATCTGCGATTTTAAATCTTCTGAAGTATATTTTATCTTCATAAGAGGCATCATATGGGTTCTAATGCCTTGATATACAAGCGAAAAGATTGCGCTAATCATAGCTTGAGAAGCAATAATAGTAGCCATTAAAGTAAGGATAAGAAAAGGGATATATAAAAATTCCGCTTGTGATTTTACCATACCAAAAAGAATGTTAGAACCGCTATGTTTTAATGCAAATGCACCTTGTCCGAAATAATTAATGACGAGGGCGAAGAAAACAAAGTACCATGCTTTTCTAATCGGTTCGCTGCCTAGATGACCCATATCAGCATAGATTGCCTCACCGCCTGTGGCGCATAGAATTACTTCCGATAAAACAAAAAATCCTGTCCAACCATTATTAATAAAAAATTCGATTGCATAGTGAGGACTAACCGCAAAAATAATCCCGGGATAAGAAGATAAAGAAACGATACCCGAAATAAAAAGAGCTAAGAACCAAAGAATCATAATCGGTCCAAATGATGAAGCCACTTTATCAGTCCCTTTAGACTGAACCATGAAGAGCATTACTGTTATACATATCGTAATAATGACAATAGTATTTTCGCTTATATGACCGATGCCGGGGATAAATTCGAGACCTTCGACTGCCGATAGGATTGAGATTGCAGGAGTAATAACTCCATCACCCATTAAAAGAGAAACACCAATAAACCCGAGGAAAGTAACGAATGCAATTTTGCGTCCCGACTTAATTGAGCTTGTAAGAATCTCTTTTAATACAATCGTTCCCCCTTCTCCTTTGGAACTTAGACTCATTGCGAGGATCGCATATTCCAAAGTAACAAGAATAATAAGAGTCCAAAATATAAGGGAGAGTATTCCCATTATATTATCTTGGGTGGGCGCAGTAAGCAATAGAATAACAGTAAGAGTATATATTGGACTAGTTCCGATATCACCAAAAACAAGACCCAAAGCTTTAACTATCGATCCGATTCCGGAATGAGAATGCGATTTATCCATATTATTCAATTTTGCTCAAATTAATTTCATTTTCTGATGTAGCGATTGCAGCAGCAACGGCTGCATCGCCGGTAATATTTGTAACTGTCCTGCACATATCTAAAATTCTATCTACTCCGATAATCAATGCAATTCCTTCTTCCGGAATACCAACTGATTTAAGTATTACTGCAAGCATAATAATTCCAACTCCGGGCACAGGAGCAGTTCCGATAGAAGCGAGAATAGCAGTAAAAACTATGGTCGCTTGCTGAACTAAGTTTAAGTCCATTCCATAAACCTGGGCAATGAATACTGCGGCAACACCTTGATATAAAGCAGTACCATCCATATTAATCGTAGCTCCAAGCGGCAGAACAAAGCTCGTAATACTTTTTGAGATTCCGAGATTCTCTTGACAGCATTCCATATTTACGGGTAATGTTGCTGCAGATGAGCTTGTGCTGAATGCAATAGCATGTGCTTCACGAATTGCTTTGAAAAATTTTATCGGTTTTATCTTTGTAAATATTTTTATGATTGATGAATAAACAAAAAATGTATGTATAATAAATCCGACTAAAACAGTAAGCGAATACCAAATCAATGTTTGGAGTATTTCATAACCGAATTGAGAAACTGTTGCTGCAATAAGAGCAAATACACCAATAGGAGCTGTGTACATTACTAATTCCACAAGCTTAATCATTGCTTCACTAAGACCATCAAAAAAATTAATTACCGGTGCGGATTTCTCTTTATTAATCATTGTAAGAACCATACCAAGCAAAACAGCGAAGAAAACTATCTGAATCATTTCACTTTGCGCAATTGCTCCAAAAGGATTTTTTGGAACAAGATTTACGATCTGGTCTGTAATACTATAATCGATTTTATTATGAAGAGTCGTGGCGGCATCCCCTTGATAAGCAGAGAGGAGGCTAGCCTTCGTATCCGAATTCATTATCTCGCCGGGGCGGATTATGTTTGCGAGTACTAAACCGATTGTAACGGCTATACCGGTAGTAACCATATAAAATGATATTGTCTTACCACCGATGCGTGTAAATTTACGGATATCACCGAGACTTGCAGAGCCGACAATTAAAGAAGAAAGAACCAAAGGCACGGCAACCATATTAAGAAGACGAATAAAAATATCTCCGAGCCATTTAATCTCAACACCATAATTGCTTATCGAACCAAACAAAGCCCCTGCTATTAATGCAAAAATTATCTGATTATGTAGCTTGGGCATTTTTAATTTCATAGTACCAAATTTTATTTGAGTAGTTAATTTAATTTTTCCTTATCTTCAAAACAATTTTTTTGACGAAATAAATATGATAAAGGGCAATTCAAAAAGTGAATTGGTAAGAGGACTTGGTCTGATTGCCGCGATTATGCTCGTGGCAGGATCGATGATTGGTTCGGGAATTTTTCGCAAACCATCTTCGATAGCCGAGCAATTAATGTCCCCCGAACTTATGATTTTAGTTTGGGTCGGGGCAGGATTGATTACATTAATTGGTGCGGCAATCAATGCAGAGATATCAAGTATCTTACCAAGTACAGGCGGACAATTTATTTATTTCAAAGAGATGTATGGAAAGTTCACTGCTTATTTATATGGTTGGTCAGTACTTGCTGTAATTCAGACCGGCAGTCAAGCTGCAATCGCTTATGCATTCGCAGAATACGTTGGTTACTTCATAAAATTTCCAGAGCTTCCAAAGTTTTTTACTGATATGCATTTCTTCCTTCCGGCTATTGGAGATATTCATCCATTAGTTAACTTCGGAACTAAGTTAATTGCAATATTAGTAATACTCTTTTTAACCGCTGTCAATTATGTCGGTGTTGTGTTCGGCGGTGGAGTACAGACTTTTGTTACATTCGTAAAAATTGCTACAATATTAATTTTATCATTTCTTCTTTTCTTTTTCGGTCAAGGTTCTTTATCAAACGTATATAATAATTTTGCACTTGAGCCGCAGGTAAGCAGTAATTTAATTTCAATGATTGGATTAGCACTTGCCGGAGCGTTTTGGGCTTATGATGGATGGAATAATTTAACGTTCGTTTCCGGTGAAGTAAAAAATGCTCAAAAGAATGTTTCACTTGGTTTATTATTTGGTACTCTCATTGTCATTGGTGTTTATGTAATTATTAATCTTGCCTATCTATATGTAATGCCAATAGAGGAGATAGCAAAATCGCCATTAGTAGCGGCATCGGCGGCAGAGAAAATATTCGGAAGTTCAGGTGGATCGATTGTTTCGATTGCAGTAATAATCTCCACTTTCGGTGCATTAAATGGAAGTATATTAGCTACTGCACGTGTTCAATATGCAATGTCGGAGAATAAATTATTTTTTAAGGGCTTAGGAAAGATTCATCCAAAATATAATACACCTCATGTCTCGCTCGTAGTGCAAGGAATTTGGTCATCAGTATTAGTTTTGTCCGGTTCGTTTGATACTATTACCGATTATGTGATTTTCGCTTCTTGGCTTTTTTACATGCTCGGTGCTTATGGTGTGTTTGTTCTAAGAAAAAAGATGGGGACTTCGGAACGTTACTATAAAGTATGGGGATATCCATATACCCCCATGATTTTTGTAATCTTTTCTTTTTTGTTTTTGCTTAATTCCATTTATGCAGATACAGAAAACGCAATGATGGGATTAATGCTTATAACTATTGGACTGCCATTCTATTTTTATTGGAATAAAAAAGAGAAATAGTAAATAAACTACTCTAAAACAAATCTACTAAGCCACCTAATGGCGAGGATTGAGTATTTATTTAAGTTGCGTCTTTATTTCTGTCGAGTAGTTATTTACTCAACTCTTTATTCCGGTTGGACACCAAACGTTTTATTATAAAGAGCAATACCCTCTTCAATTACTTTATATGCTTCTTCTTTTCCTAGGAATCGGTCTACAATTACATTCTTGTGCTCTAATTTTTTATAGTCTTCAAAAAATCTTTGAAGCTGAATAGTCGTATGAGGAGGAAGCATACTCATATCATCTATGTAACTTACAGAAATATCATTATTTGCTACAGCAATAATCTTATCATCTTTTTCGTTCTCGTCGATCATCTCCATTAAGCCGATAATTTTAGCTTCGATCATACAAAGTGGATCCACATCGATAGAGCACATTACAAGCACATCGAGGGGATCATTATCATCGCCGAGTGTACGCGGAATAAATCCATAATTAGCCGGATAATGGACAGCGGAGAAAAGAACACGATCTAATTTTATTAATCCGCTCTCTTTGTCTAATTCATATTTTGCTTTAGAACCTTTTGGTATTTCGATTATTGTATTAACTATTTGAGGTGCGAAATTACCAATTTTTACTGAATGCCATGGGTTTGACACGCTTATCTCTTTCATATATTGTTATTATTTGTTATTATCAATATTCAAAAAATAATCAAAAAAAGATTAACAATCCTTTTTTTGTGATAAGGGATATGTAATATTTCGTTTTTAATTGTTATCATCAATTTCACAAACAAAACTAAAGGTTATCTTGAATAAAATTCTTCTTTTAGTCCTTGCGATAATATCTATAATTAGCTGTAAAGAACAAATTCCCAAAAGTGAAATAAATAAATCGACAAACGAAGTTTGGTTTAAACAAACTGTTTTGGATTTAGGTGCTAAGATAAAAATGTACAGCAAAGATTTTGGTATTGCTGTATCACGCGGACAAGGTGAAAAAGTAAGAGGAGTATTATATCGTTTCGATGGAAAAAGTTGGAATCCAATTTTTAATTACCCTTATTCGGATTTTCCACTTTTAGGAGTTACACCAGATAGTTCTATCTGGGTTGTAAATCATCTTACTCATTTCGGTCAGTATCAACCGATACTTACATCAATTAAAAACGGAAAAGAAGAAAGAATAAATTTACCAAAAATGATGTGGGATAACGTTGATTATGCTATGCTAGCAGGGCTCTCGATTACAAAGAGTGGGAAGGCATGGGCTGTCGGACAACAAGGAAATATAACTTATTACGATGGAAAAAAGTGGGTTACACAGTTCAGTCCCGTTCTTAGAAAGGAGGGGGAAACTTATAAGCAGGGAGACCTTGAAGATGTTCAAATGCTTTCCGATGAAGAAGGATGGGCAATCGGCAAGGGAGGAATAATTCTTAAATATGAAAATGGAAATTGGAAAAAATTTAAATCACCAGTAGAAACTCAATTAAGAAAAATTTCAATGGTGGATAAGGATTTCGGATGGATTGTTGGTGACAAAGGTACTGTACTTAATTATGTTAATGGTCAATGGAGAGAAATAGAAAATGATTTCCGTGTCGGATTGATTTCAATAAAAGCTATTAGTAGAGATAAAGCTTGGATAGTCGGTGATCGCTCTACTTTAATAGAATTAACTGATGGTAAATGGATTGAAAATGAATCTATAAAAGTATTTGATGATTCTTTCATTGATATAGATGTATTAAATGATAATGATGGTTCGTTTCGAATTTGGTTAATTGGTAATTATGGAATTTATACAAACTCTCAAGGGATGAATTTTTCTTTTACCGATGTAACTTCGCAGGCATCATTAAGAAGAGATGGAAGAGCGGGAATATTTTTTAGTAATAGCATTTATGAGCCATCAAATCTATTTGTTCTTTCGGAACTCGCTCCGAATATAATATATAAGAATCAGGGCGATGGGATCTTCTCAGAAATTTCGCGCGATTTAAATAATAAAAATCAGATTAAGATGAGCTTTTCAGCTTTACTTGCTGATTTTGATAATGACTCTAATAAAGATTTAATCGAGTTACAAGATGATGTTAATTATACTTATTCATTCGGCGATAATGGTTTAGATTTTGTCCCGAGTGAAGAAAAGTTGATCGATTTTGACTATATACAAAATAGTCTCCCATTAGCGGGAATGAAAACTGCGGATTTTAATAATGATGGCTATCTCGATCTTTATTTCTTCAACTTTAATAACCACGATATGTTATTTCAAAACAATGGCATAGGTAAGTTTAAAAATGTTTATGCAAAATCGGGATTAAAGAAATTAATAGATCAAAATTGTTATGGTGCTAATATAGCAGATTTCAATAATGATGGTCTAGTGGATATATTACTTATATATAAAGTCGGGCAAAATAATCAACATCTATTTTTGTTTTTAAATAAAGGTAATTTTAAATTCGAAGAGAAGAGTGATTCCACTTTTTTTGCCGAAGATGGAATTGCAGGTAATTTTTATTCATCAATTGCCGCTGATATTAATAATGATGGATTTAACGATATACTTGCCTTTGATAATGAATATCAGCTTAAAGTGCTAATCAATAAAGGGGATGCAACGTTTGAAGAGATAACAGGAATCGGTCTTGATATGCCTCTTATGCACCAAGACCCATCTAATGGAATATTGAATGCTGAAGATATTAATAATGATGGTTGGTTAGATCTTTTTGTTGGTGAACGATTATTTATAAATTCACCTGAATTTTATTTTGAAGAGGTTGGCAAAGATGTTGGTATATCATTTATTGGTAATCCTTCATTTAATGATTTTGATAACGATGGTGATTTAGATCTATTTATAGGAAGCTCACGCGAATCCCTCGGTAAAGGTGATAGAGCAATTCTTTATAGAAATAATTTAACAAATAAAAATTTTGTAAAGTTCGGCATTGTTACAGATTTAAGTAATAGAGACGGCATCGGCGCATCCGTTGTTTTATCTGCTTATGATAAAAAAGATAGTTTAATATATAGTTCACGCAAAAGTATCGGTTTGGGTGATAGCCCTATTTCACAACAAAATAGTCCCGTAATTCATTTCGGAATTAATCCTGATTATAATTACAAAGCAGTTGTTGAATTTCCCTCCGGAACTAAGGAAAATATTGATGTAAATGAAATTGGAAAATTATATAGAGTTACTGAATCGAGTTTTCTTTCTCATAATTTTATAAGAACATATAAATCATTCAATAGGACTATACTGAAATTAAATCTCCTTCAGGAAATAATTAAATTATCTCTATTATTATTAATTACTGTCGCCATTTATTATTACACTCGGGAAAAATCAATTTACAGAATAACAACTGAATGGTATTTTATATTAGTACTTATATTCGGCTATCTATTATTAATTCATTTTACAATCGATTATAAGTTTCTTTTTTCTCTTGTATTTAATCCACTTTTCTTGGGGGGAGTTTTACTCTCTTTTATATATTATGGATCGGAATATATAGATAAAAAAGAGAGCAGTTATATTTCGCATTATAAGGTTATTGATATTATCGGTATGGGCGGCATGGGGAAAGTATTTAAAGCTATTGATTCTCAAAATGGGAACACCGTTGCTATTAAAGTGCTTAATTCTCAACTAGTAAATGATGAAGAAAATAAAAGAAGATTAAATTCCGAGGGTCGTCTTCTTTCATCTCTTGATCATAAAAACATTGTTAAGGTATTTGAATACGGCGAAACACAAAAACATAGCTTTATTGCGATGGAATACTTGAGCGGCGGAACATTAGATGATTATATAAAAAATAATTTTCCACTTACTTCGGCAACAATCATTTCTATATTGAAACAAATTAGTGAAGGGATGAAGTTAATCCACACAAATAATGTTTTGCATCGAGATCTAAAATCGCAAAACATAATGTTTGATGATAAAAATAATATCAGGATAATGGATTTTGGATTATCGAAATCGCCTTTGGTATCAACAATGACTTCACTTGGTACGGTTATCGGGACTCTTGGTTATGTAGCCCCGGAGCAAATAACAAATGTTCAAGTGGATCAAAGAACTGATATCTTTTCATTTGGTGTGGTCGCATATCAGATGTGTGCAAATAAACTTCCATTTAATGGGGAGAATGAAATTGCACTTATTCATTCAATATTTAACACTGTTCCGCCAGAGCCGATAGAAGTAAATAAGGATATTTCTCCTGAACTAAATTCATTAGTAAAAAAATGTTTAGAAAAAAATCCGGATGATAGATATACTTCATTCACAGAAATATTAATTTTATTAAATCAAATTTCCTAATAGCATAGAATATGGATACTAAAATAAAAAACCAGCAAGTGAATAAATCACTCGGCGAATTTATTTCACAACTTTCGCAAGGGTTCGTAGAGCTTTCGGGAAAGGTAAAAGAAACCCCTGAACTCGGAAAAGATATAGATCGTCTTTTCAGAAAAATAATGGATTTTAATAGAGGAATTAGCACAGACATAAAAGAGCTTATTGATCAATGCGAAAAAGTTGAATCAGAATTTGGAAAACTTCGAGATGAGAAAAATCGTTTAGAGCGGCTTTATGCTTCGGGCATTCAATTCCAATCTGAAACTGATATGCGAAGATTAATGGAATCGGCTATCGAGACAGTTGTAAAAGAATTAGATGCTGATGAAGGTTTTATTGTATTAATGAATGATATGAAGCAGATAGAAAAGATCGTAGCAAAAAATCTCGATCCGGAGAACGATCCAACTACAAAAGAATTAAGCATATCAATTATAAAAGAAACAATCGAAAAATCAGAGCCACTAAAGATAGATGACATTAATACTTATCCCGATCTTGTTAATAAATTAAGTGTTATCTCTTTGAAGCTCTCGTCAGCTTTGAGTGTACCTCTGATATCAAATAATAAAATTTTAGGTGTTGTATATATCGATAGAAGAAATAGAAATATTCCTTTCAAAGAGTCGGATTTGGCTTTTCTCATTTCTTTTGCGCGTCAGATTGTAAGAGGAATGGAAGTATCGCTAGAGATAAATTATTTAGAAAAAAAACTTCAAGAAAAAAGTTGCATCGATTTTATGGAGCTTAGAAGTCAATTTAAGTATGATAATATTATAGGATCAAGCCGAAAACTATATGAAATCTTGAAACTCTCTGCGAAAGTGGCTGAAAGCGATGCTTCAGTTTTATTACTCGGAGAAAATGGGACGGGAAAAGATTTATTAGCACAAGCAATTCACGAAAATTCACCTCGTAGGGATAAACCATTTGTCGCCGTTAATTGCGGAGCAATTCCATCCGATTTATTGGAATCGGAATTATTCGGATACGAGACAGGCGCATTCACAGGTGCGATTAAAAGTAAGCCGGGACGATTAGAGACAGCCGATGGCGGAACGATATTCCTTGATGAAATCGGTGAGATGACAATCAATCTCCAAGCAAAACTTTTACGTGTTATCCAGACCCGTGAGATTGAGCGGCTCGGCGGCATTACATCGAAAAAAATTAATGTCCGCTTTATTGCCGCTACTAATAAAGATTTATCAGCCATGATAGCCGATAAATTATTCAGAGAGGATTTGTATTATCGCCTCAAGGTGATTGAGATAAAACTCCCTTCACTTCGTGAAAGAAAAGACGATATTGATGAGCTTGCAAAATTTTTCTTATCAAAACATTCAGAAACGGGAAGCGGATATACTATTAGCTGTGAAGCACTTGATGTGCTTGAGCAATATCCTTTTCCGGGAAATATTAGAGAATTAGAGAATATTATTCAGCGAAGTGTAATACTTTCCAAATCGAATGAGATTACAATTGAAGATCTGCCGCCGGAGATTGTAGACTTAAAGGAAGATACAGTAACTACCTCTTTGGAGAAAACATTATCTGAAGCGGAGGAAGAATTTAGAAAACTTTATATCGGCAAGATATTAAAGAAGGTGAAATCAAAATCCGATGCCGCCAAAATACTCGGAATAAATCGCAGCCACTTGCATAAACTCCTATCACAATTGGAAATTGATGGATAAACGCTCACTCGTTCTTCAATGACCGAAATTCTTTTAAATCCTCAGCTTTGACAACTTCTTTGTCGCAAATATGCAACACCTCAAAATAAGATAAGTTGTCCTACTGCAACAAATAAGCCACGATATCCCCTTTATAGTCCCCAATTGAGATGGCATGTCCTTTGAGTAATGTAATCTATAAATAAAAGAAAATAGATGAACGGAAATATACTCATTATCGATTCTGGCAAGGAGCGGCTAAAAAAATTAAGAGAACTTCTTTCAAAAGAGGGGTTCAGTTTGATTACTGTAACAGACAAATCGGCCGCCGAATGCATCTGCGAAAAAATGGATATAGAGTATATAATTGCTAATCCGCAAAGCTTCGAGCTTAAAAGTAAAGACAACAAAAATTTGATTTAATGGGAAGGTGAATCAAAAGATTACAATAAAAACAAAATTATAAATTAAAGGAGGCAACATGAAATATTTTAGATTATTATCAGTTTTATTATTAGTTGTGGCAATCAGTTTTACAGGATGCAAAAGTGAAGATAGTCCAACCGAACCATCAACTCCAGGCGGATCATCAAACGCAAGTGGTCAACCACTTCCGAAAATGGATGGAAGCGCAGGTGTACTTGCAACAATTCAATACGAAATGGCTGCTCCGATACCCGGATTTCCTGCAATTATGATGCAAATGGCATTCGCTTCATTAGCTGAAGGCACTGATGCAGGTGCTGTTTCGGTAAATAGCAATGCAATTGCTACAATGAAAGCCGGCGGTAAAACTTATTATATGGCACCAAATCCAACTAATCCAACAGCGACTTTGAGTAATGTGAATTTTAATGGTTCTGCACATACATGGGCAGTGGCGGGCGGTAATGGGGTTTCTGCAATTAATGGTTCTGTAAATAGTCCGACAAATTTCACACTTAGCGCACCGGCGAAAGATGCTGCTGTAAGTAAAAACGGATTCACGGCAACATGGACAGGAGGATCAAGCAGTAAAATATTCGTTGTTATTGCACAAGTAAGCAATGGAAAAACATTTTCTAAAGAAGCACTTTCTGATAATGGAAGTTATTCGTTTAGTTCTTCAGACTTATCCGGTATATCGGGACAGGCAATGCTTCAAGTTGTTAAATACAACTATAATAAGGTTTCGTCAGGTGGTAAAGATTATTACTTAATCGCAGAAATCGTAAAATCTGTAAACGTAACAGTAAACTAAAATTTCAAATAAGAAAGAGCGATTCCCCTGCTGGCTGGCTTTGGAAAAGCTCTTTCTTTATTCTTTAAAGAAAGAGGGCAACATGAAAAAATATATACTACTAGTATTAGCTCTATGCTTTGCGAGTGTCCAAGCTCAGATATCAATTACAGAATCTGATGTTGCTTTATTTTATCAGCAAGATTATACATTTACTACACATGTAAATAACACTTTAACTTCAATTGATATTGGTGGCATCGGTCAACAGGTTTATGATTTTAGCGCATTAACTTTTGATATGACTTACAACTCTCAAGGTAAATCAGTAAGCAGCTCACCATATTTAGCTGAATACCCAGGCACTCAATATTCGCTTTATTATGAAACAGTAAGTCAAGGTATACCGGCTCAGTCTTGGTTGCATACTTCAATAGTTGGCGGCAAATATCAACTTAATGGAATTGGTACAAACACTACTGTGCAAGGAATAAATACCACAATTAAGGTAAAATATAATCCGGCAAGAGTTCTTTATAATTTGCCGATAACTTATAATTCCACGGCAACTATAAGCATTAACGGAGTTACAGAAAGTATAACTTCTTTCTTTGGACAAAATATAGTTAATTCAATTCCATTAATTTCGAGCGAAAAATATACAGTTGATGGATATGGTAAATTAAAAACACCTGATGGAAAAACGTTAGACTGTCTTAGAGTGAGAAGTGAAGAAACACATACGGTAAATGGAACCACTACTACATCAATTTCTTATGGATTTATAACAAAAACAGGTGAGCAAGTTACAGTTTCTTTTAAAGAGGGAGTTATAGCAAATTCAGGAATTGTAGATGTTAATAATGTTAGTTATTCAGAAGGACGAGGAAGTGCTACCGGAATAGAAGAAGATTTTGCTACTATGCCGAACGATTTCAAATTGTATCAAAATTATCCTAATCCATTTAACCCAACAACCAATATAACCTATGCACTTCCAAAATCAGGAAATGTTCAATTGAAGGTATATGACATTCTTGGAAATGAAGTAGCAGATTTAGTAAATGGAACAAAAGACGCAGGTTTCCATACAGTTAATTTTAACGCTTCTAATCTCGCTAGCGGAATGTATATCTATAGCTTGAGATCAGAAGGAATAAATATCAATCAAAAAATGCTTTTGATGAAATAGAGAAAAATATCGCTGATGAAGTAGTAGTTTCAATAATATAAAAAAGCTGTGGATAATGGTTTGACAAATAAAGTAGACTTAAAAAAAGAATAAAAAAGGAACAAGAATATGAAAATAATTTATAGACATATATCGATATTATTTTTAGCGATTATCTTCTTAGCCGGATGCAGTAAGAGCGATGACCCGGCTTCGCCAGATATGGCGGACGATAGCGATTATAAAGCTGATCCGAAAATCAGTGAGATTTTCCCTTCGGTTGCGCTTGCCAATGGATATATTTATATAAAAGGTGAGAATTTCGGAACAAAAACCTCGAGCGTAAATGTGTTCTTTAAGAGCAGAGCAACATCTCAACAGATTGCAGGTATCATTGAACTAATAGAGCAATCAAAAATTACTGTTAGAGTTCCTGCAAATATAGATACAAGTCCGCAGGGAAATGATATTGTAGTAAAAACTCCAAAGGGGACTACTACAAATACAACCACTCAAGTATACGGAGTTACTTCATCAGCATTCGGAAATAATTTATTAGCAGGTAAAGGATTAATTGGAAGAGTATATGAACTTCCTGCAAATACAGCAAAACTTCCTGATTTCGCGACTATGCAAGTAAAGAGTATGGTTCTTGCTCCTAATTTGGATGTATCGACGCGATCATTTAGTGATGGTTTTCCGGGTGTGCCTGGCGGATTGGTTGAGTGGTTTGGAATTCGCTTTGATGGAAAGCTTGTTGTTACAGAAGCAGGCGAATACTCATTTACTCTCGGATCTGATGATGGCTCGAAATTATACATTGATGATAAATTAGTTGTTGATGCAGATGGAACACATGGTTATTATGAAGTAACCTCCACAAAAGTTGCTTTAACCGCAGGCGATCATAAACTCAGAGTAGACTATTTCCAAGGACCGCGTTATAACATAGCAATGCGATTATTCTGGACTAAACCTACAGGTGCGAAAGTAATAATTCCGGCTGAATCAATTAAACTTCCTGACTCATTCTAACATTTTTATAAAATACCCCCGCCCGGAAATTATGCAAAAAGTGGCGGGGATATTTATTATTAATTCAATTTCGGTATAAAAATTTTAATTTTTATTTCTGATTTCCTTACACAGACAGAGTACCCCCATTTCCAGAATAGTAGCTTCTCCAACTACTAATATCGTAAAATGGTTACCTTGTAGTCAAAGAAGTCTCCCTCCACAACGCAAAATATAGTGTCTCTCTTAAAACGTTAAAGGTAATAATAATCTCGATTATCTATTGTTCCACACCCATCTCTCCACACCACCTCAGCATCCTCCTCTTCTCCTTACCGAATGAGTACCTTTTAAACACTTCCACTACCGCTTAAAAACTTTCTTTGTAATCAAATCACAAAAATCATATTTTAAGCACTCAATAAGAAAATAAACTATAACTTTTAGGAATCGTTTATGAAAAGAGTAAAATATATTTTGTCATTTATTTTAGTGGGATTAATAGTTATGAATTGCAGTAAGCCGGAACCCGCAGTCAAGGAGAAAGATTTCAAGTATGTAACCGAGCAATTTGCCGATCTCAAAATTCAGCGATATCAGATACCCGGATTTGAAGAGCTTTCGCTAAAGCAAAAAGAACTTCTTTATTATCTTTCGATGGCAGCTCAAAGTGGAAGAGAAATAATCTTCGATCAAAATTATAAACATAATCTTTATATAAAACGCACACTCGAAGCTATTCTAAAAGATTATAAAGGAGATAGAACCGATCCTGAATTTGCAAAATTTTTAGAATATACCAAACGTGTATGGTTCTCGAATGGTATTCATCATCATTATTCTAATCGAAAATTCACACCTGAATTTTCTTTTCAATATTTTGAGAGATTGGTCGCCGGAACTAATGACGAACTCCTTCCTCTTCAATCAGGAGAGAACGCAAACACACTTCTTAAAAAACTGAAACCAATTATTTTCGATCCGAATGTGGATGCGATAAAAACAAATCAATCACCTGATGTAGATTTAATAAAAACTTCTGCAATAAATTATTACGAAGGCGTAACACAAAAGGAAGTGGAAGAATATTATAAAACTACAGTTGACCCAAAAGATTCCACACCTGTTTCTTATGGACTTAATTCCAAAATGGTAAAAGAGAATGGAAAGGTTCAAGAGAAAGTTTGGAAAGTTGGCGGAATGTACACAAAAGCTATTGAGCAGATAGTTCATTGGCTGGAATTGGCGGTTACAGTTGCCGAAAACAATCAACAGAAAAAAACTTTACAGTTGTTGATAGATTATTATAAAACGGGCGAACTTAAAAAATTTGATGAATACTCAATCGAATGGGTAAAAGACACTGAATCATTAATCGATGTAGTGAATGGATTTATTGAGACTTATGGTGATCCGCTTGGATACCGTGCTTCATTTGAATCTATTGTTTCGTTTAAGGATTTGGAAGCCACAAAAAGAATTAAAACAATAACAGATAATGCACAGTGGTTCGAGGATAATTCTCCATTAATGCCGGGACATAAAAAGAAAAACGTTACAGGTATTTCGGGCAAGGTAATAACTGTGGTTTCGGAATCGGGTGATTCATCTCCATCTACTCCTATCGGAGTAAATCTTCCAAATGCCGATTGGATAAGAAAAGATTATGGGTCGAAATCGGTCAATCTCGGCAATATAGTTCATGCCTATAATATGGCATCAGCTACAAGCGGAGTATTGGAGGAGTTTGCTTATTCCGATGAACAGATAAAAAGAGCAAAAGAATATGGTGCATTGAGTGATGATCTTCATACCGATATGCACGAAGCGATTGGTCATGGTTCGGGACAGTTAAATCCGGGTGTAGGTCAGCCGAATGAAACATTGAAAAATTATTCTTCCACTTTAGAAGAAGCACGTGCCGATCTTGTAGCATTGTATTATGTGTTCGATAAAAAATTAGTTGATATCGGAGTAATGCCATCGCTCGAAGCAGGCAAAGCGCAGTACGATTCATATATTCGCAATGCTCTCCTTACACAACTTGCACGAATCAGAATAGGGGATAACATTGAACAAGCACATATGCGTAACCGTATGCTAATAGCCAAATGGGCTTATGAAAAAGGTGCTAAGGATAATGTAATTGAGAAAAAAGTTAAAGACGGCAAAACATATTTTGTAGTCAATGATTATGAAAAACTCAAAAGCTTATTTGGTGAGTTACTTCGCGATATTCAGAGGATTAAATCGGAGGGTGATTTTCAAGCTGGAAAAAATCTTGTAGAAAATTATGCCGTAAAAGTCGATCCTGAAATTCATAAAGAAGTATTAGCTCGTTATGCAAAACTTAAAATCGCGCCATATGCCGGTTTTATTAATCCTATATTGAAACCTGTTATGGATGGGAATACGATCATCGATATAATTGTTGAATATCCGGAAGATTTTACTACTCAGATGATTTATTATTCAAATAAATTCTCATTCCTGCCGACATATAATTAATAATTTAAGATTGCCGTGAGAAATATTCTCACGGCAATTTATAATTCTTTGATACTACTTAACTAAAATCATTTTTTTAGTAATAATTGTGGCAGGGGTAGTAATCCGATAGAAATATATTCCACTGGAGAGATTACTTCCATCAAATTTTATATTATGCTTTCCCACTTCAAACATTCCGTCTGCAAGTATTGCTGCTTCTCTCCCTAAGGCATCATAAACAATAAGTTTTATATTACCGCTTTGAGGCAGAGCAAAACTTATAGTAGTGGTGGGATTAAAGGGGTTTGGATAGTTCGAGATGCTTATCTCTTCGTTATTGTTTTCTGTTTCTGATTTTATTTCAGGATTTGGTAATATTATCTTTTTATCACCTGCTAAACTATTACCCATTCGCTTTATTATCTCTATCTGACTCGTTAAGTCATCTTCCGGATATTTTGCTTTTAGTGTAATGAAATAATTATCTGCACCTGTTTTGTTATCTGCGAAAAGTGTATAAATACTACCGAGTGTAAATAATGTATTCTTCTCTATGTTTTCATTTAAGTTATACTTTGATAGGATAGTAGTAAGATTATTTATAGCACCGGAATATTCACCTGCATTTACCATCTGATGTGCTTCTAATTCAAGAGCAATTACATAAGTTTCAGTTCCTACTGTAATATTTGGTTTTATCTCTTTTTCAGAGAAGTTTAAATAATCTTTCCTTCCGGATTGAGTAAAACATTCCTCTATTTTTGTTAGAGCATATTTACCAACGAGTTCTTCTTTGTTTTTCTTAAATACCTCTAGGAAAAGAGCTATTGCTTCATCATATCTTTTTTGCCTCTGCATTTCTAATGCTTGTGATAAGTCATCTGTTGGAATATCAGAAGGGTTAGTTTCAGAAGATGCAATGAAATTTACCGGCTCACCTTTTTCTAT
>Ga0172380_10002111_pt1 | contig 32110 bp, 32 predicted proteins | sample Leawe162metaG_FD_119747 | JGI IMG/M metagenome (GOLD analysis project Ga0172380, IMG submission 119747) | Leachate microbial communities from a municipal landfill in Southern Ontario, Canada - Leachate well 162 metaG | ecosystem: Engineered > Solid waste > Landfill > Unclassified | place... | reverse complement strand
CTGATTTTATGCGAGATTACGAACCCTATATTAGAATCTGTTTTGAGCAAGCCAAGCGCGCCAGCGTGGCAACAGGATTTGATGTCTATAATCTATCAAAAGATAGTACACTACCACATGAAATCATTCCCAAAATAAGCTTCGAAGAAGCACTACGAATCGCCCAAAACAACCATTAACACGCGACATTTATAACCATTATGAAAATAATCATTCCATTACAAACCTGCTCTACGCGCATACCACTAAAAAACATCCGTCCTTTTTATAATGACGACTCTTTGTTTGATATTAAAGCAAAGCAAATCTTAGAATTTGAAGTGGCTGATAATGTTTATGTGTCATCTGAAGATGAAGAGAAAGTCCGCCCATTGTGTGAAAAGTATGGATTTCACTTCATGCTGAGAGATCAATCATTAACGGGTAACAAAATCTACCAGCCTGACCTTGTCAAAGCCCTCACCGCACCACTGCCAGGCGACGATGACATTATGTGGATTCAAGTCACTTCACCACTGTTTAATCAATTCAAAGAAGCCTTGGAGGTATGGAATAAAGTTAGGGATGATTACGACTCATTAGTTGCAGTAAAACCTTTTAAAGGTCATCTACTGGATGAAAAAGGCAATGCCGTTAATTACAACTTTGGCTATTGGCATAAAGTATCACAAGATCTACCAAAACTTTACTCTGTATTATGGAGCTTATTTATTTTAAAGCGCGCTACCGTTAATCGGTTTAATTACCATATTGGTGTAAACCCGTATTTGTTTGCCTCAGATAACATGGTGGTAGATATTGACTACCACGAAGATTTTGAATTGGCGCGCCATATTTATACAAAGATATATGGCAACACTTCTGACTAACTACTGATTAGTCTGTCAGCTAGAATAGCTATACCATAACCCCAACAAAGAACTTTAAGTATAAAAATAAGCGCTACCCAATGAATATACTCTTCGTAAAAAATAATCCCGCTCAACTAGGCTTTTTTAAAAGCCTGCAATTAGAAAAAATAAAGGCGGATTGCAGTCTTCGCATTTGGCTCAATTGCCCTTGAAGTTGCACGGTAGCCTATTGGAAGAAAGCAGTTACCCTCAAAAATTATCACCGCGCGACCCTCTGGAATTTAATCCATTAAATTTGAAATATTACTTCTCACTTGAATGCCATTCACCTTACAGTAGTCTTTCCAATCAGCCACCTCGGTCCAATCACTTAAAAATACAAAATCCAAACCTGCTCGCGTTGCCGCTTCAAAATCGTATTTACTGTCACCAATAAACAAAGCGGGCAGTTGCAAATTACCATTCGATTTTTCACGTGCTAGTACTGTATCTTTGTTATCAGGGCTGCCAAACAAGCCCCCATCAAATAGGTGGCTTAGCTTACGCTTTGCAAATAAGGTACGAATTTCTTGCTGATCTCCACCTGAAAGTATCATCCAGTTAGCGTTGAGCGTAGCTTCGCGTAAGGCTTGCAGACCTTCGGCGATAGGGCACTCCATGAGCCCTACTTCTAATTCGCGGGCAAATTCATCTAATAACACTTGAATAGCTGCATCAGTGACAGGTTTTTGCATCACTTCACGCAAATACCAATCAAACTTGTGATAGCGCGATATCCCCCCCAATTTCACGTGATAATCCACTAACATTTGCGCCTGTGCGTCGGTTGCACCTAAATTTTTGGCAGTGCGAAAATAAGCCTCTGTCTTGACTACATTAGAATCAAGCACCACACCATCGCAGTCAAACACGATGGTTTTGTATTTTTTAATATCAATTTGCAAATCGCATTCCCAACAAAAAAACAATAAAAAAGGCTTTGCACTAAAGTTAGTACAAAGCCCGATTATTACGTGTACTTAAATCAAGCCAAATTAACTACTTTTACTAGGCTGACTTAATCGCGCTCGCCTCTTTCGCTAATTTAGTAATATGCGCCCAATCGCCACGCGCCACAGCATCTGCAGGTGTAAGCCAGGTACCGCCACAAACCACTACGTTAGGCAGGCTTAAAAATTGTGGTGCATTTTCAATGGTTACACCACCGGTAGGGCAAAATTTGACATCGCCAAACGGACCTGAAAAACCTTTAAGTAAGTTAATGCCGCCCACCGCAACAGCTGGGAATAGTTTTAAGAAATAATAATCATCAGCATTCGCCATCATGATCTCAGAGCCGGTAGAAACGCCCGGCAATAATGGCAAACCTATTTTGCGTGCAAATTGACCTAACTCGCTGGTGTAACCAGGGCTTACGGCAAATTTACAACCTGCATCAAGTGATGCTTGCGCATCTTTAAGGTTACGTACCGTACCTGAACCTAAAATTGCGTCAGGCACATGCTTGGCAATAGCTTCCATGCCAGCTAACGCGCATGATGTACGCAACGTAACTTCCAGCACTCTGATACCACCTGCCAGTAGCGCTTCAGCCATTGGTACAGCGTCCTCTACTCTGTTGATAACGATCACTGGAATCACTGGGCCGTAATTGGCTAAATCTAATGTACTCATTTTTTTCTACCTATTGAATAAATGTTTTAAATTTTATTTTAAGTGTGAGAATTTACCCTCACCCTAGCCCTCTCCCTTAAAGGGCGAGGGGATGTTAGTTTGATATTTTGGTTGGTTTTATTTTACGATAAACGGTCACCTAAACTTTGATAATCAGCCGAGAACTAGACACATGAATGCAGACAGTACTAGTAGTACGGCAAGTAAAATGTAACGACGTTATCGGTTGATTTGCAAAGTTTACAGCCAAGTAATTGCGCCTTCTTCGGCGGACAATACATTTTTGCGCATACCTCCAAACAACTCACGCCCAAAGCCGTGTGCGTTGCTATGGCGTTTACTGTCTGAAAGCTCGGCTATTTCACGTTCAGCCCATTCATCTTCATCGACTAGCACATTAACCATACCAACCGTTGCGTTTAAACGAATAATATCGCCATCTCGCACTTTGGCTAACGGGCCGCCGGCAGATGCTTCCGGCGTCAAGTGGATTGCGGCTGGAATTTTACCTGATGCGCCACTCATGCGGCCATCTGTCACGATAGCCACTCTAAAGCCTTTATTTTGTAGAACAGCTAACGGTGGCGTTAGTTTATGTAACTCAGGCATGCCATTGGCCTTAGGTCCTTGGAAGCGCACCACGGCAATAAAGTCTTTTTCCAACTCACCACGATCAAATGCTGCCAATAATTCTTCCTGTGCATCAAACACAATCGCAGGAGCCTCGATAATATGACGATCTGCAGGCACGGCAGAAATTTTAATGACGCTACGGCCTAAGTTACCTTTAAGTAAACGTAAGCCGCCAGACTCATCGAAAGGAAAAGCTGCAGTACGCACGATGGTTTCATCGCTACTTTCTTTTGGCAAGTCTTTCCAAACGAGCTTGTCATCTTCTTTAACTGGTAATTTCCCGTAATCACGCAAACCACCATAAGCTACAGTAAACACATCCGGGAACATATAACCTGCATCAATCAACTCACGGATGACGAACGCAGGACCACCCGCAGATTGGAACTCATTCACATCGGCTTTGCCATTTGGATACACACTCGCCAATAATGGCGTAGTTTTTGCAAGGTGATAGAAGTCTGTCCAGTCGATCATAATACCTGCTGCACGCGCAATGGCCACCCAATGAATGAGATGGTTGGTAGAGCCGCCTGTGGCTAACAAAGCCACCATTGCATTCACAATCACATACTCATCAACCAATCGACCAATCGGTGTAAATTGTTTTTTCTTGGTATTTTCCAGCACCATTTTTACCGCTTCACGTGTGAGCAATTCACGCATGCCATCGTTAGGATGTACAAATGCAGCACCTGGCACATGTAAGCCCATGGCTTCCATCAACATTTGGTTACTGTTGGCTGTACCGTAAAACGTACAGGTACCTGCGCTATGATAAGCAGCAGACTCTGATGCCAGCAATTCTGGACGACCTATTTTACCTTGCGCGTATTGCTCACGCACTTTTGATTTAGTGGTGTTATCTATACCTGTACTCATTGGGCCTGCCGGCACAAACACACAGGGCAAATGGCCAAACTGCAATGCGCCAATCAATAAACCCGGAACGATTTTATCGCACACACCAAGTAGCAATGCAGCATCAAACACATCGTGTGAAAGCGCAATGGCGGTACTCATGGCAATGGTGTCGCGGCTAAAGAGTGATAGCTCCATGCCTGGCTCGCCTTGGGTGATGCCATCACACATGGCTGGCACACCACCCGCAACTTGCACGGTTGCGCCATATTTATGCGCTTCATCGCGGATAATATCAGGGTAATTGACATACGGCTGGTGCGCTGACAGCATTTCATTATAGGCAGTCACAATACCAATGTTAGGTGCTTTTTCTACCACCACACGCAACTTATCGTTAGTTGGCATGGCGGCAAAAGCGTGCGCTACGTTCGCACAGCCCAAGCGGTCGGCACCGCGTGGTCGATTCACAATTTCGTCTAAACGATGCAAATAAGCCGTACGCGTTGGGCGGCTTTTTTCTATGATACGTTCAGTAACTTCTAAATGGGATTGTTTCATAATTTAGATACTCTACTCAGATAACCAACTTGCGGAACTTAGTAAAAACTTAACTAAGTTAAGAAAAAACATTAACCCCGATTATCGCTAAACTGAGGCTTATCGTCAAACAAAAGCCGCTGATTAGGCGGCTTTTGTTTGACGTAAATAGATATGTATTTAACTCCGAATACTATCCATTTATTTTTTAGTCACCAATACATCTTCCATGATTAAATACTCTAGGTCGCAACCATAAAACATATCCAGCGCGTCTTTAGGTGAGCAAATCATCGGCTCACCACGGCGGTTAAGTGAGGTATTTAGCACCACCGGCACACCGCGTAGCTGCTCAAGATGTTCAATCAGCGCGTAGTAGCGTGGGTTAGTTTCACGCGTAACAACCTGCACACGGGCAGTGCCGTCCTCATGCACTACTTCAGGAATACGTGATTTCCAAGCGTCATTCACATCAAAGGTAAATGTCATGTAAGGTGCAGGATGCTCAGTTTGTAAAATATCCACGGCAACGCGGTCTAATATGCTTGGACAAAATGGGCGCCAGCGCTCACGATATTTAATTTGCGCGTTAATGCGGTCTGCCACACCCGGGTAACTTGGGTCACCCAAAATACTGCGGCAACCAAGTGAGCGCGGACCAAATTCCATGCGACCTTGTAGCCATGCTAAGGGGTTGCCACTTGCCAACAACTCCGCACCTTTTTGTGCGGCATTTTCCACGCGGGTAAATACGGGTTTTTCAGGGTGCGCCGCACATGCGGCGATGCATTCTTCCGTAGTGTAGGCTGGGCCTAAATAAGCATGCTCCATTTTTTGAATCGTCTCACCTGCCAAGTGCGCCGCATAAGTAGCCGCACCCAGTGAGGTGCCGTTGTCACCTGAGGCTGGCTGCACAAACAGCTCTTTTACATGCGGCATCGCAATAATGCGCTGGTTTAATTTAACATTAAGCGCCACACCACCCGCCATTGCAATGCGCCCGGTTTCTTTAATAATATCGCCTAGATAATAATCTATCATCTTCAACGCAACATCTTCGAGCAAGGCTTGCACCGAAGCTGCGTAGTGAATGTAGGGGTCATCAATTTCATCGCCATGACGTTTAGGACCTAGCCACTCAATGAGTTCTGGCGTGAAATAATAGCCCTTACCATTTTCTTTATAGCGACGCAAACCGACCACATTCACCAGCTTGGTGTTGACGGTCAACTCACCATTTTCAAACGTGACTAATCGTGATAAATCGTACTTACTGGCATCGCCATAAGGCGCCATGCCCATCACTTTAAACTCCCCGTCCAACATATCAAATCCAAGATATTCGGTAATGGCACCATACATGCCGCCTAATGAATCCGGATCATAAAACTCTTTAATTTTATGGATTACTCCGTTTTCACCATAGCCAAAAAAAGTGGTTGCGTACTCGCCTTTACCATCAATACCAACAATGGCTGTTTTTTCTTTAAATCCGCTTAAATGATAAGCACTGGAGGCATGTGCCAAGTGGTGTTCAACGGGGACAAATTTAGCCTTGGTTAAGCCTAAATCAGCCATTAACTTCAACGATTTATCACGATTACGACGGAACCGACGGTTACCATTAAAAATCGCATCTAAAGCACGATCCGGCGCATACCAGTGACGTTTAGCATAATGCCAACGCGCATTGGTAGTGAGTGGAATTTCAGCATAAGGGAACGCAACGACATCAACGTCTTCCGGCTTAACACCAGCTTGCTGCATGCAGAATTTAGCCGCTTCGTAAGGAAATTTATTCTTGGCGTGCTTATCACGAATAAATCGCTCTTCTTCTGCTGCCGCAATAATTTTGCCATCAACCAAAATAGCCGCCGAAGCGTCATGGCCTAATGCACCAGATAAACCTAAAACTATCATGCTAATACTCTCGTGAGTTCATTTTTCATTATTTTACTTTGTTTGAGCGAGGCTTGCGCGGTTTAGACGACGCCTGCGCGAATTAAGATACGGTCATCTTCACCAGGATGCTGCGCTGTGTATTCCTGCACAAATGCCTGCTTCAACAAGTGCGTAACTTCGGCATCATTTGCCCAGTTTTTCATTAACCGTTTTAAGTCTTTAATATGCTTACGCTCAAACCACCAATCACCAACAACACCGCCAAAGTGGGTTTGCATGCCATCTAAATCAATCAGTACGGGTGCTAAATTAACGATTTTGATATTACTCGCCTTGCAGTCACCATGCGAAAACTTTAACAAATACAGCTTATAAAACAAAGTAGCAAGGTTACGCGCCACAGTCTGCCTGTCTTCCAGTTTGGTTGATTGTGCAAAAAACTGCATCACATCAGGCGCATCAATATACTCACTCAAATAATAAGCGCGACGGCGAAAACACCCAAAACGCATTTCAACCAAGGCTAATGGTTTAGCTGTGGCGATATTTGAAATAATCAATCGATACGCATTCGCCCATGATTTTGCAGCACGGCTAACGCGAAAAGCGCGGTTTAGCCCGTGCCAAAAGTTTTTGATGTTATAACGCTTGATGATGACCGATTGACCCGCAAGCATTACCTTGCCGACGGTGCAGGTATTGCCATTTTTGAGATTGAGTTTAGCCTCTGCCAAAAATGAATCTAACGATGTCAGCGCTTGGCTTTCAACACAAAAGTCAGCTGCTACTGCCTGAAAACATTTAAAACTGCGCATTACTTTTACATCAGTACAATTTCTAAAGACTTTTTTATCCGCATAACCTGTGGCTACTTGGTGCCGAATTTTTTGCGTTAAATCCAAAACTTCAGCCACATCTACAGGTGAATGTGTAATACCCAACTGCAAACAATACTGCGCATAAAGCGCTGTAATCCAACCGTCGTCAAGCACATCCATTTTAGAAAATAACGTCGCTAGGTTGCGCAATTTTTGACGTTTTTTAAACCACGGTGATATTGACCGAATTCCGTCGCCATCAAGCGTGTAAATTAAATCTTCTTGGTTTAGTACTGGTTGGACTAAAAAGTTTTTGAGGTATAAATCAGTTTGCAATAAACCGGCTTGATGATGAAGTGCTACGGTTTGCACTAGCTTATGCGCCAAATTCAAACGTTGGGGTGAATCCAACTCCCGCCAGATATCTTCTGCATTGTGCGCTGACTCTATCGCCGCGAATATTATGATGTGCGTCTTGCCATCTTCAGCTAAGCCAGAAAACAATATCGCTGGGCTTGCTATCCCAGCTTTGAACAAACGTTCTACACCGCATTTATCACGCTCAAAATAACGGGCAGCGTCACTTCCAATAAACAACTTGGCATAAACTGCCTGCTGACCCCAAACACCTTGGCAAACAAGACGCTTACCCGGCACTCTGCGTACGATTTTCTCGCAAAATAAAGTTGGGCCGCCAGGCAGCCCAACACTAAAACCAGACTCACCGCCAGATGAGAGCTGTCGTAAATTATTAATCAGAGATGCGCTCAAAAATAGCCAAATGCAATGTTTTAACCAAATTCAACTCTGCAAAATCTTTGACCAAACGGTAACCCGAGTTTGCAAAATAACCCTCTACTTCTTTCAAGCTGGTAGGATATTTACGTAATTTCCTACCGCCTAGTTTTTCACGTAATATCAATTTGGCTTGTGTGTATGAGTAAGGGCTAAAATATGACATCACTACGTATTGCTTGGCAACACGGCACATCTCGCGCACCGCACGTTGACGGATGGCCGGCGTTGGGAAGTGCTGAAAAAGTCTAAAACAAACAATCGCATCGATACTTTTATCTGCGTAATGTAAGTTTTCCACATCCGCGTGATCTACCGTAATGCCCAAACCTGCTACATCCGCATTTTTTTGCGCAATTTTAATCATCTCTGGAGATAAGTCACCCGCTTTTACTTTATAGCCATGACTTGCCAAACGTAAAAACACACGACCGCCACCACAAGGCAAATCAATGACTTCTAACGTTTTAGGAATAATAGAAAAAGCACGATCCAGTAGCTTCATTTCACTATCATGCTTGTGAACTTTACGCTGCTGATAGATTGTAGCTTTGCGCTCATCATAATTAGTACGTGCGCGATAGGTGGTGGGCTCAGTCATTTTCAACGATCCAAATAAAAAATCGAATTATACTACTTTGTACCTTGATACGTTTTTTTAGCAGTTTTATGTGTTTTTTTACGTGAAGAACGCTTAGCAATCATTTTCAACACAAACTTCTGCCATAAATTAAGTTGACTAACACCCAAATACTGCTTATAAAAATACAGTCTAGCTGTTCTACTCCAATGCTCCGAATGACGATTCAAGGTAGATAGATCATAAAATGTGCGCATAAATGGCAATAATTTAGTACGTGATTTCTCCAAATCAATCACCACCGCGTCCTGCACATTTAACGTATCAACAAACAGATGTTTGGGGTATAAAGAGCGATGCTGCACACCTGACTGGTGTAATTTACTTACAGTAGAAGCTACTTGTTTAATCAACGCTTTTTGCACGTTGAGCGTAGGTCTTTGTTCAGCAAACAACTGGCTCACCGCGTGCTCTAAAGGTATAAACCCAACCAGCTCTTCTGTCATCAAAAGTGCCTGCATGTTGCCATTGAAATTGCGCTGACCAAAAGCTACAGCTTTAAGTGAAGGAACTTGATGTTTAGCCAAGTGCTGCATCATCTTAAACTCACAGGCAAAGGTTGGCTCACCTTTAATCGGGTGCATTAAAGTGCGGCGCTCGTGGTTTTCTTGTCGCTTTAAAAACACTCCTAGATTTAGCCCTGATGCCGTTTTTAATTGCATGCGACCTACACCGCTCCACCCGCCGCGACGTTCATTTGGCGCTTCAAACCAATCAACTTTAACATTCCAGATTGCATCAAACTCGGCAAGTTGATTAAGCTCTAACGTAGTTTGATGTTGCGGTGCTATAAATAGAGTTGTCATTTTTTTAATGCAGCTTTTTCAGCTGCTAACCTTTTTTGAAATTTATCACCATGAAATTTAGCATAGAGTTTGTTCGCTCTGTGTTCAACTTGCTGCCAAAAATCGGGCGTGCAACCACTAACACCGCTGGAATAATATCGCTTAAAGCGCAGATAATCACGCAGTGTTAAGCCGGCATCCATACTTGAAAAATACAGCGCGGCTATATCTTTCATATTGTCAGTCATCGAAGTCTTGTGATGTATCAACATACGATGCAGATCAATCAAATAAAGCTTAATTTGATTTTGCTTTAACGCCTGCGCATCCAAACACAAATGACAAAGGTAAAAATCACGATGATTAACGCCGTTTTTATGAAGTTTAGCCGCCACTTCGGCCACCGCAATAATCAAACACCGCTTAAAATTGGTATCTGGCAGATTGCTGCCCCAACCTGCACATAAATCTTCCAGCGAGATAATGTCGCCTAAATCTTGAGTGATGACAAAAGATTGCTGCGTTGCAGGGCTAATGCCTTTGATGCCATAGCCAATCAGAGGCGTGGTAGCAATGCCGATTTCGTTAAGTTTCCGTATCGCATATACCTCAGTCTGTGCGCCTAAAATGGGTTTTTTAAAGCTTAAAAAACTCTTAAAAATTTCGCGCCAGCCAACACCAAAGTGCTGTTTAACAAAATAGCTACTGCCTGCTAACTTAAGCTGAATGGTACGGCGCCCCGCTACGTCTCGGTAAACTTGACCTTGCAACTGCATGATTTTGGCAAAAGCATCTGCACTAAATAGGCTACGAATATTTGCGGGTAACTCGAGTTTATCCACGTGGCGCTGCCTCTTGATGTGCTTGTGCTAATTTTTGCTGGGCGTAGTTAATCATATAGTCAGCCTCTGCACACGCAGACGAAGTGTTTTTAATGTGTCCAGTATATTGCTTACCATGCGCCTGCCATTCAACTTGCCGCGGTGATTGCAGCATCATGGCAAGCGCACTATTCATCTCTAATTGACTATAAGGTGATGGCAACACCACCCCCGCATTCGCTTCAGCAACGCGTGAAGCATAGCCGCAAACATCTGTCACCAATACCGGCAAACCTGCAGTCATCGCTTCAATCAACACAATCCCTGCCAGCTCAGAGCGTGCAGGATGCGCAAATATATCCGCTCCCACCATTAAATCTGCTACATCTGCTCGCCCACCAACATGAATACAGCGGTGTGCGACGCCACGTTTTTCGCAATACGCTTGCATATTACTATTCGACTCATATTCACCAATCGAAATTAACCAAGTGCTATCTTGCAAAGCTTTGGGCAAGGCGGCGATAGCATCAATGACCCTATCCACGCCTTTGCGCGCAAAAGCTGAACCTACCGTTAGTACGATATGCGCGTTTGCAGGCAAATTAAATTGCTGCCTTGCGTAGGCACGGCACTGCTCACGATTTTTATTGGCAAATTTTTCAGCAGGAATACTAGGTGGCAGCAAATGAAAACGGCTATCTGGCGTGTGATACCACTGCTGAAAACTATGCTTTTCGCGTTCGGTCAGCAGTAAAACCTGGCAATTACCTTGCGCGTCCATCACCGATTTTTCAGCTGCGGCAAAAAAACGATAACGCCCCGTCAGCCTATACAGCCAAGAGCGCTCTTCATGCGCACGCTGCACATAGCACGGGTCAGCCGCATAATAGACATCTAGCCCTGCCATGCGGTTAAATCCCACCACCAAATCCACCGGTGCTTTGACTAAAGCTTGCTGCATGGCGTTAATTAACGATTGATGGCGCTGATGATTCAGCCAACCGCGACTAGGCAAAATCTCCACGTTAATCCGCGCGTCAGGCATGTCGCCCCGCCATTCACCGGTATAAATAGTGACCGCATGCCCGGCATTGACGCAATCAAGCGCGATGCGCAGCATGTCGCGCTGCACGCCGCCATAGGGAAACACTTTAAAAATTAGGAATGCAAACTTCAAAATAGGGTTACCGCTATGATCAACTGATTCTTAAAGCTGAATTGTATGCGAAAATGCCGATTATGCTGAAATTGCTTATTGTTAAAACTTCGTCTTTAGGCGATGTTGTTCATAATTTACCTATTATCAATGACATCCTGAGCCATTATCCTGACACCGAAATTGACTGGGTGGTAGAGGCCGGCTTTGCTGATATTCCAAAGCTACACCCCGCCGTTAAGCGAGTAATTCCAGTCGCTATTCGCCGTTGGCGCAAAGCAATATTCACAAGAAACACCTGGTCAGAAATCAAAGTGGCAAAACAGCAACTTTCACAACAGCGATATGACATCGTATTGGACACCCAAGGCTTATTAAAAAGTGCATTACTCACGCATTGGAGCCAGGGCAAAAAACATGGCTACGATAAAAACTCTGCGCGAGAACCACTCGCCAGTTATTTTTACGACACAACACATCAAGTTTCACGCGCTGAGCACGCAGTCGCACGTAATCGCACATTGGCAGCACTAGCGTTGGGGTATGCTATCCCAAGTGGCCTACCTGATTACGGCATTACAGCCGCCAAGCAATCGCAACTAGCACTTAACACGCCTTATATTGTTGGTTTGCATGGCACTAGCCGTGACAGCAAGTTATGGCCTACAGAATACTGGATTGCATTAGGCAACAAGTTAGCCGAGCTGAAAATTGAGCTCCGTTTGCCTTGGGCAAGCGAAGCTGAACTAAAGCGCGCAGAACGCATTGCAAGTGCGCTTAGCAACGCTACAGTACTGCCTAAGTTAACAATTTCTCAATTAGCTAGCATCATCGGTCAAGCCAAGGCCACTATTGGTGTAGATACTGGGTTATCACACCTGGCAACTGCGCTTGGCATTCCAACCATTGCCATTTACACAGACACTAATCCAGCACTAACAGGCGTTTACGCCGGCGCACAGGCGCCTGCCATTAACCTTGGAAATATTGGCACAATTCCATCCGTCGAGGATGTCACCATAGCACTCAAAAAAATTCTCAATACTAATTTCTAAAAACTTAAACGATTACGCTTGAAATAAAAAATCGCATCCCCATTTTGTATTCAGTGTTAATAATAACCGGGGAAACACATGCAAGAAGAACAATCTGCAACGCAGCCTGAAGTAGAAATCGCTGCCGAAAATAATCCAACGCCTGAGGTCGAGACATCAACCGAAAACAGGATTGCCGAGCTGGAGGCCGCTTTAGAAGAAGCAAAGGCCAACGTACTTTATGTAAAAGCCGAAGGTGAAAATATTCGCCGTCGTGCCATGGATGATATTGATAAAGCGCGTAAATTTGCCTTAGAGAAGTTTTCAAATGAGTTATTGGCAGTAAAAGATAGTTTAGATGCAGCTTTGTTAATCGAGGCGGCAGACGTGCAAAGTTACAAAGATGGTGTTGACCTCACCGCAAAGCAACTTGCCAGCGTGTTTGATAAGTTCAACATCGCCGAAATCAACCCAGTGGGTGAAAAGTTTGACCCCAACAAACATCAAGCGATCAGCATGCTTGAAAACAGCGGCGAACCAAATACCGTGACTAGCGTGCTACAAAAAGGCTACACATTGAATGATCGTGTGTTACGCCCGGCATTGGTGATGGTGGCTAAATAATCAATTCAAAAACTGATTTTAACCGCCGATGAATACAAACCTAAAACTAGGCAAAGCGGATAAAACCAAAGCACTTGAATTTGTAAAAACAAACACCATTATATAAACAAGGTTAAGAATTTAAGCCGCCTGCATCAGCGCAAATGAAGCACCCCTGCGTTTATCGGCGGTTAATTTAAAAATTAAAGTAAAAGGAACACAACATGGGCAAAATTATTGGTATTGACTTAGGTACAACAAACTCTTGCGTAGCTGTAATGGAAGGTGGCAAGCCACGCGTGATTGAAAACTCTGAAGGTACTCGCACCACACCTTCTATTATTGCGTATCAAGAAGACGGTGAAATTTTAGCGGGCGCACCAGCTAAGCGCCAAGCAGTGACTAACCCAAAAAATACGCTGTATGCAGTTAAGCGTTTGATTGGTCGCCGTTTTGAAGAAAAAGAAGTGCAAAAAGACATCGGTTTAATGCCTTACACCATTGCTAAAGCTGATAATGGCGATGCTTGGGTGGAAATACGCGGCGTTAAAATGGCGCCGCCACAAATTTCTGCTGAAGTTTTGCGCAAAATGAAAAAAACTGCCGAAGATTATTTGGGCGAAGAAGTCACCGAAGCGGTGATTACTGTGCCAGCTTACTTCAACGATAGCCAACGCCAAGCAACTAAAGATGCAGGCCGTATCGCGGGTCTGGATGTTAAACGTATTATTAACGAACCTACAGCGGCGGCACTAGCCTTTGGTTTAGATAAACAAGAAGGCGACCGTAAAATTGCCGTGTATGACTTAGGTGGCGGTACATTTGACGTTTCTATTATTGAAATTTCAAGCATTGATGGTGAGCATCAATTTGAAGTGCTTTCAACTAATGGCGATACATTTTTGGGTGGTGAAGACTTTGATAACCGTTTGATCGACTTTTTAGCTGATGAGTTTAAAAAAGACAATGGCGGCCTGGATTTACGCAATGATTTATTAGCTAAACAACGCTTAAAAGAAGCTGCTGAAAAAGCAAAAATCGAGCTATCTGGTGCGACGCAAACTGAGGTAAATTTACCGTACATTACGGCTGATGCCACTGGCCCTAAACACTTAGTGGTAAAAATCACACGTGCAAAATTGGAATCATTGGTTGAAGATTTAATTGAACGCACCATGGCACCATGCCGCATGGCAATTAAAGATGCTGGCGTTTCAATTGACGACATCACTGATGTGATTTTGGTCGGCGGTCAAAGCCGTATGCCAAAAGTGCAAGAAAAAGTGAAAGAAATCTTTGGCAAAGAGCCACGTAAAGATGTCAACCCTGATGAAGCGGTGGCAGTAGGTGCTGCGATTCAAGGTGGTGTACTTAAAGGCGATGTTAAAGATGTATTGTTGCTGGATGTAACACCATTGTCTTTAGGTATTGAAACCCTAGGTGGCGTGATGACCAAAGTCATCAAGAAAAACACCACGATCCCTACTAAGGCATCGCAAACGTTCTCAACTGCTGACGACAACCAAAGTGCAGTGACGATTCAAGTGTTGCAAGGCGAACGTGAAAAAGCAGCGGCGAATAAATCGCTAGGTCAATTTAATTTAAGCGACATACCACCTGCACCACGTGGTATGCCACAAATCGAAGTGACCTTTGATATTGATGCCAACGGCATTTTGCATGTTTCTGCCAAAGATAAAGCGACTGGTAAAGAAAACAAAATTACCATTAAAGCCAATAGTGGTTTATCTGAAGCTGAAATTCAGCAAATGGAAGAAGATGCCATTAAATATGCGGATGAAGATAAGAAATATCGCGAGCTGGTAGATGCGCGTAATGCCGCAGACGGCATGGTGCATTCAGTGAAAAAATCATTGGCTGAGCATGGCGACAAATTAGACGCCGCTGAAAAAGAAGCGATTGAAACCGCACTGAAAGAGGTTGAAGAGGTATTGCAATCAGATGATAAGGACGCGATTGAAGCAAAAACCACGGCCTTAACTGAAGCTTCACAAAAACTGGGCGAAAAAGTGTACGCAGCAGAACAAGCTGAAGCCAATACGCAAAGCGCGCAACCAAGCACTGAAAATGAAAAAACCGTGGATGGTGATGTAGTAGATGCTGAGTTTGAAGAAGTAAAGAAAGACTAAGTAGGGACTAGAGGTTAGGGGCTGGGGATTAGGGAAAACCTAACCCCAGCTTTTTCCCTTTCAGTTCCGCTAAACGCTAGACGTTTTTTAAAACCCTAGTCCCTAAATCCTAACCCCTAGACCCTATTATTATGGCTACCAAAAGAGATTATTACGAAATTCTGGGCGTGAACAAGGATGCTTCTGAAGAAGACATTAAAAAGTCTTATCGCAAGTTAGCGATGAAGTATCACCCTGATCGCAACCCTGATAACCCGAAAGCTGAAGAACAGTTCAAAGAGGCGAAAGAAGCCTATGAAATGCTGTCAGATGATCAAAAACGCGCCGCTTATGACCAGTATGGTCATGCTGGCGTAGAACAAGGTGCAGGCGCAGGCGGCTTTGGCGGCGCAGGTTTTGGTGATGCCTTCGGCGATATTTTCGGTGATATTTTTGGCGGTGGCGCACGCGGCCAACGCAGTAATGTGTATCGCGGTGCAGATTTACGCTACAACATGGAAATATCATTAGAGGACGCCGCCAAAGGCACTGAAACTAAAATTCGTATTCCCGTGCAAGCTACTTGTGAACCTTGTAAAGGCACTGGTGCAAAATCAGGCAAAGCGCCTGTTACCTGCACCACTTGTGGGGGTCATGGCCAAGTACGTATGCAACAAGGCTTTTTCTCTGTACAGCAAACTTGTCCTAAGTGCCACGGCACAGGCAAGATGATTAGAGACAACGACAAATGCGAAGCTTGCCACGGCGCGGGACGTGTTAAACAAAATAAAACCTTATCTGTAAAAATTCCTGCTGGCGTGGATGAGGGCGATAGAATACGCCTGAGTGGCGAAGGTGAAGCTGGCGTGAACGGTGGCCCAACCGGTGATTTATACGTCGTTGTGCACCTCAAACAGCACGATATGTTTCAGCGTGATGGCGGTAATCTGCATTGCGAAATGCCTATCAGCTTTAGCACCGCAGCACTGGGTGGCGAAATTGAAGTCCCTACCTTAGACGGCTCAGCTAAAATGAAGATTCCTGCTGAAACCCAAACCGGTGGTGTATTTAGGCTACGCGGCAAAGGCATTAAACCACTACGTTCAAGCGAACATGGCGATTTAATGGTACATGTCGTGGTAGAAACGCCAGTAAAATTAACCACCCGCCAAAAAGAGCTGTTACGTGAGTTTGAAGAAAGCACGCAGGCTGATGCTGGCAAGCACAGTCCAAAAAACAAAAGCTGGGTGGACAAAGCTAAAGACTTTTTTGGATAGTTGTTAGTTTTGTAACATTAGTTTTGTACCATTGTTAAAATCAGTACCTTACATTAGCCAAGATTTCCTATCAGGAGAATCTTGGCTAAATCGTAATGACAAGGCTAAAGCACCTTAAAAAGTACTTATTAAAAAGTGCTTATTTCAGCACTTTGTCCCCACAACTGGCTAATTACCTGCTTTGCATTATTCGCTTCACTATTAGTCCAAAACTGTACTTTACTTTTCCAGGACGGCTCTTTATTTTCCCAAGTGGGTACTTGGGCAAGTTGCTCATTATCTAAAAGCAAATCAAGCGCTAATAAACGCTGTTGTAAATGCCGGGCTACTGCCGCACCGGTATCAATCAGCGTGACATCGGGTCCAGCCACTTGTTCTATCAAAGCGCGGACAAACGGGTAATGCGTACAGCCCAGCACAATGGTATCGGCACCTGCATCCAGCAGTGGCCGGCAATACTGCTCAACCAAGCGCAAAGTATTTTCGGCGGCAATTTCACCACGTTCTATACACTCTACCAGCCCCACACAGGCTTGCGTGACCACGTTGACATTGCGCCCGTAACTTTCAAGCAAGCCTGCAAATTGCGCACTTTTGAGAGTCCCCGTGGTCGCAAGCACACCGATAATGCCATTCTTAGAAGCTTCTGCCGCCGGTTTTACTGCGGGCTCCATACCGATAATTGGCATATGGTTCGGCAATGTGTATTTGGCACGCATCGCGTTAATTGCCGCTGCGGTAGCGGTATTACAGGCGACCACGATCGCCTTTGCATCATTAGCGATTAAAAAATCTGCTATTGCAAAACAACGTGCCTGAATTTCTGCGGGGGTTTTATTGCCATAAGGTGCGTATTTACTATCCGCCACATACAACAATGCTTCAAATGGCAGCAAGGCATGAATGTGCTGCAACACAGAAATGCCACCCACGCCTGAATCAAATACGGCAATTGGCCTATTCTTCACATCATGAATTGCGGATTGAGCAGTCATAGCAAGGTGGTCATCAGTTACAATACGCAAATTATAAAGGATTTAGTGATGGGCAACAGGCTAAGTAAAATTTACACACGCACCGGCGACGATGGCACCACAGGGTTAGGTGACGGCAGCCGCATTAGCAAAGATAGTATTCGTGTTGATGCAATGGGCGATGTGGATGAATTAAATTCAGTCATCGGTTTAATACTGACCGAATCTATCCCTGGCAATTTAGAAGCGATGCTCACAAAAATTCAACATGATTTATTTAATTTAGGTGGCGAAATTTGCATTCCAGGGTATGTGATTTTGCAACAAGCGCGTGTCGATGATTTAGAGCAAGTAATCGACACATTGAATGACGAATTAAAGCCGTTAAAAGAGTTTATTTTACCGGGGGGCACTAAAGCCGCGGCTTTTTGCCACCTTGCGCGCACCGTTTGCCGTCGCGCGGAACGTAAGCTGATTCAGTTGCATCGCAATGAGAAAGTCACTGAAATTTCACTACAGTATTTAAACCGCCTGTCTGATTTGCTATTTGTGCTGTGCCGCGTGTTTAACAAAGAGGCTGGCATCAGCGATGTACTGTGGAAAAATGAGCCAGCCTGAATTTAAGCTATAATTTCACTATGATAAGAAAACTATTCAACAAAATTTTTAAACCCAATCTCGCTAAAACCGGGCATGTAAAACCCGAGCGCCATCCAACAGAAACCCAAAAATCGCAGCACTCAAGTCGCCCCCTGCTTGGCACAAAGAAATCTGCCAAAAGAAGCGGCAGTAATAAATCTAACGCAGTCATCATCCCGTACAAAAAACATCAGATAGACCGTAGCCTGTTAAGTAGCGCAGCACACAGGACGATTGAAGGCTTACAAAAAGCAGGCTTTGAAGCCTTTATTGTAGGTGGTGCCGTGCGTGATTTATTGCTCAATCGCGTTCCTAAAGATTTTGACATTGCCACCGATGCTACGCCGGAAGAAGTCAACCGCGTATTTAGACGGTCGCGCATTATTGGTCGGCGCTTTCGCTTAGTGCATGTGTTATTTGGCGATGAAACGATTGAGGTTTCCACTTTCCGTGGTCATCATGAGTCACAGGGCGACGCACATACTAACGAGAGCGGTCGTATTATTCGCGATAACATTTTTGGTAGCCTGGAAGAAGACGCCACACGACGCGACTTTACTGCCAATGCACTTTACTACAACCCAACCAGCCAAGAAGTGCTCGACTTCCACCAAGGTTTTGCGGATATTCAAGCAGGTGTTTTACGCATGATAGGCAAACCCGAAACCCGCTATGCAGAAGACCCGGTGCGTATGTTACGCGTGGTGCGGTTATCTGCGAAACTTGGGCTTAAAATTGATGCCGCGACGATGGCGCCAATTGCCAAGATGGCGGACCTATTGCAAGACGTGCCTCCTAGCCGCTTGTTTGATGAAATGCTGAAGTTATTTCTATCAGGCCATGCCATTGAAAGCGTCAGCGCACTACGCGAGCAACATTTACACCACGGCTTACTGCCGATGCTAGATGTCGTATTAGAACAGCCCATGGGTGAGCGTTTTGTTATGTTGGCACTGCAAAATACAGATGATCGCATCGCATCGGGAAAATCAGCCAACCCCAGCTTTTTGTTTGCCACCTTACTCTGGCATGAAGTCTTAACCGCTTGGGAAACTTATAAAGCTGAAGCACCACCAATACCCGCGCTACACATGGCGATGAGTGAAGTGATTGCCACGCAGGCAGAAAAATTAGCCATTCATAATCGTTACACCGCCACCATGAAAGAAATCTGGGGCATGCAGCCGCGCTTTGAACAACGTGCTGGCAAGCGCCCGTTTGGTTTACTGACGCACCCACGCTACCGTGCGGGCTATGACTTTTTATTATTACGTTGCGAGTCAGGTGAATTGCCTGCTGAACTAGGCGAGTGGTGGACAAACTTCGCCAATGCTGAAGGCGAAACACGTGCTGCCATGTTGCAAGCGGACACCGCACCTAAAAAACGTAGAAAAAGAAACCGTAAAAAAACCAGCGCCACGACAGAGGCATGATGAAACAGGCATTTGTTGCACTTGGGAGCAATTTAGAAAACCCGATAGAACAAGTACAAAAAGCGTTCATTGCTTTAAGTCATTTACCTGACACGCGGCTAGTTAAACAATCATCACTCTATAAAACAACCCCCATTGACTGCATTGATGTTGCGCCTGACTTTATTAACGCAGTGGCAGAAATTGAAACGAAGCTGTCACCACAAGTATTACTTGACGCCCTACATGAAATTGAAAATAAAGCAGGACGTGAGCGCCCTTATATCAACGCGCCGCGCGTGCTGGATTGCGACTTATTGTTATATGACAATATCGTGCTAAATACAGTTAAGCTCACGTTGCCGCACCCGCGCATGCATACGCGTGGCTTTGTCTTGCTGCCACTATTTGAAATCGCACCGCATCTTATTTTGCCAAAGCATGGCAAAATAGCACCATTGATTACGCCCGAGTTATCCTTGGGTATTAACAGACTTCTTTAAGCTTAAAAAAACATGAGTATTTTTAACAAATTTCCTTACATCGTGGTTGAAGGCCCTATTGGCAGCGGCAAGACCACGCTTGCAAAAATGTTGGCAGATAAATTTCCAGTAGATTATTTATCTGAAAAAGCTGAGTCCAATCCATTTTTACCGCGCTTTTATCAAGATGCGCAGCGCTACGGCTTACCGACACAGCTGTTCTTTTTATTTCAGCGTGCCAACCAGATTAAAGATATTAGTCAGCGCGACATGTTTGCCAAGCCCATTGTTGCAGACTTTTTTTTAGAAAAAGACCCGATATTTGCACGACTGAATTTAGATGATGAAGAATATGCGTTGTATCATCAAATTTACCAGCATTTGCAGTTAAAGTCACCCAAGCCAGATTTGGTGATTTACCTGCAAACGCCTGTCGATGCGTTGGTAGAGCGTGTTGAGGCGCGTAATGTGAGCTACGAGCAGGATATTCCGCGTGAATATTTGGAGCGTTTAGCCAATGCTTACAGTGAGTTTTTTCATAACTACGATGCGTCGCCCGTACTTATTGTGAACAATGAAAAACTCAACATACTAAAAAATGATAGCTCACTGGATTTATTATTAAATCGCATTATGCAGATTAAAGGTCAGCGCGAATTCTTTAATCCAAATTTTGAATAATTATTCACAAGCCGCCTGACACATGAAATTAACCAAAATCCAGCAAATGGCAAATCGTGGCGAGAAAATTGCCATGCTCACTTGCTACGACGCCACTTTTGCCAAGTTAATGGAGCATGCCGGCGTGGACATTCTACTGGTGGGTGACTCACTCGGCATGGTGCTGCAAGGTGCAGAAAACACGCTCAATGTAAGCATGCACCACATGACTTATCACACTAAAAGTGTAGCAGCGGGCGCACCGAACACGCTGATTATGGCCGACATGCCAGTGGGCAGTTACGAACACGATAACGAAGCTGCTTACAAAAATGCCGCCTGGTTAATTAAATCTGGTGCGCACATGGTGAAGTTTGAGGGCGGTGGTGACCGAATCAACACTGCTCGCTATTTGATTGAGCATGGCATTCCGGTTTGCGCTCATCTGGGGTTTACACCACAATCGGTGAACCAACTTGGCGGTTATAAAATTCAAGGTAAAACAGAAGAATCAGCCGAGCAGATTCTTAATGATGCAAAAGCCATGAGTGACGCAGGCACCAGTTTTGTGTTGCTGGAAATGGTGCCGGCAGCTCTGGCTAAAAAAATCACTGAAAGCATTAAAGTGCCTACCATCGGCATTGGTGCTGGGGTAGATTGCAGCGGGCAAGTATTAGTGGTACAGGATTTACTAGGTATATACACCGGACCGGCTTCTAAAGCCCCTCACGAATTTAAAAGCCCACGATTTACTAAAAACTTTTTGCGAGACACCAATAGCATTCAGCAAGCGGTCAGTAACTATGTGCAAGCGGTGAAAAATAAAAATTTTCCAGCGCCTGAGCACAGCTATTGAATTTACCGCAAAAAGCCCAATTTAGCAGTCAACCCATGCAAATTATCCACACCGTAAACGAATTAAGAAATGTACTTAAAGCCCAACCTGGCATTGGCTTTGTGCCTACGATGGGCAACCTGCATGCGGGGCATATTCACTTGGTAGAAATTGCCAAACAACATGCCCAATGTGTAGTCGTGAGTATTTTTGTAAATCCGCTACAGTTTGGCGCCAATGAAGATTTGGCCAGCTATCCGCGCACTTTAGAGGCGGACTGCGAAAAACTGAAAATTGCAGGTGCGGATATTGTATTTGCACCATCTGTTGCAGAAATCTATGCAGATTTTGATGGCAACAATCTTAATCAAACCATGACCATTACGCCGCCACCAATGGCTAGGGAGCTTTGCGGCGCCTCACGTCCCGGACACTTTAGCGGCGTAGCCACTGTAGTGATGAAGTTATTTAATATCGTGCAACCACAAGTTTCTGTATTTGGACAAAAAGATTTTCAGCAACTTTTTGTGATTAAAGAGTTGGTCAAACAATTTAATCTACCTATAACAATTATTGCGGGCGACACCGTACGCGAACCGAGTGGCCTAGCAATGAGCTCGCGCAACGGCTATTTATCTTCAACACAAAAAATAGCAGCCGCACAACTACCGCTGTGTTTGCAGCAAATTGTGAGCGCAATAAAACAAGGCAATACCAACTTTGCCAACTTGGAGCAGGCAGCAATACAGGCATTAAATGACAAAGGTTGGCTGGTTGATTATATTTCCGTGCGTTCAGCTAACACATTGGCGCTTGCCACGAAAGATGACTCAAACCTAGTGGTATTGGGCGCTGCTAAATTAGGTAACGTGCGCTTGATCGATAATATTGATTTTTGCGCTAAGTGATTGAAAAGACTATAATGCAGTCCCCTTTTAAAAACGGTTAAGCACATGCAAAGAACCATGCTTAAATCTAAGTTGCACCGCGTTCATGTGACGCACTCTGAGCTTCACTATGAAGGTAGCTGTGCTATTGACGAAGAATTGCTCGAGGCTGCAAACATCCGTGAATATGAACAAATCAGTATTTATAATGTTACCAATGGCGAGCGTTTTACTACATACGCTATTCTTGCTGAGCGTCACTCTGGCATTATTTCCGTAAATGGTGCCGCTGCGCACAAAGCAGACCCTAAAGATATTATTATTATTGCAAGTTATGCTATTTATCATGAAGATGAACTTACAAACTTTCAGCCAAAACTCGTATATGTCGATCATCAAAACCGCATACAATCTCAACGCAATGCCATTCCCGTACAGGCCGCTTAAATGACACTAGACTTAAATACAGCAAAATCAGACGCAGCATATTTAGAAGCCATGAAGCTCGCAGTAGTCGATGCGATTGAAGATATTAAAGGCTTTGATATCAGCGTGATGGATGTGCGCAAACTCACCAGCATGACCAACTACATGATTGTGGCATCAGCTAACTCTAGCCGCCAAGCCAAGGCTGTAGCCGATAATGTACGTGAAAAACTTAAAGAAAAAGGCTATGCCATTCGCGGCACTGAAGGCGAAAAAGAGGGCGAATGGGTGTTAGTGGATTTAGATGACATTGTTGTTCATATCATGGTGCCAGCTACCCGTGCTTATTACAATCTTGAGCAATTATGGGGCGAGGCAGAAAGCCGTCGCGGACATATTAAAGCGGAATAATTCCGTTATCAATCAGTTTCAGGGCTAATGTTTGAAGCTCCGTATCGTTTCTGTGGGTCATAAAATGCCAGGCTGGGTTGAAACAGCCTGCGCAGAATACATCAAACGTATGCCGCGCGAACTCAGTGTTGAAATCATCGAAATCAAACCAGACAAACGCGCGGACGGCAAAAATAGTGCCGTGGTACAAGAAGCAGAAGCCAAGCGAATTTTAGAAGCAGTAGGTCGTGATTATTTAATCGCCTGCGATGAGCGCGGGCAGGATGCCACCACCCTGCAACTCGCCGATAAAATGAAGGTTTGGCAAACCCTTGGCCGCGATGTCAGCATTGTCATTGGCGGCGCAGATGGCCTGCACCCAAGCTTAAAGCAGCAAGCTAACTGGCTGTGGGGCTTATCTAAACTAACCCTACCGCATGCGTTTGTGCGAGTACTACTTTGCGAACAACTGTATCGTGCGCATTCAGTGATTCAAAACCACCCTTACCATCGAGAGTAACTCCTCCCTGCCTTTTGGCATGCTAAATGCTTAGTATAGACATATGAGCAGTGAAATGCTTTATTTGTCGAATCTATGCACAACAATAATGCATTCGCCATCGATAAGCACTTCTTTAGCAATTTTTCTGGGATAACTTTATGGATAATCAATGTCTAGTTGTACTGTCTAAGTTTTCTGTTGCAGCGAGAAAAACAATTGGTGCAGTGAATCCTGCCAAGCTGGTTAGAGATAGCCAATATGCAGCTGAGGTATTTGAACAAGTGAATGAATTTGGCGACGAAGCGCTTATTTTATTATCGTTAGATTTACAGCAACTCCTCGGCTTACTTACACCAACCCCAGTTGAGGTAGCGCCAGCGATCCAAGAGAAATACATGTTTGGCGCTAGAAACTAAATTAAAGTTAGGCGAAGTCTAAACTTCGCCACAGGATAAAAGCGTACCCTTGAGCCAAGTGAGTTAAACTAAGCGCTTTGTTTTGATTAGCAACACTTGCCAACTGCTGGTTTATCACACTTTTCTTGCTACTTTAGTAGCTTAGAAAATTGGGGATGACCTTTACGGTTAGTGATGCTTATCAGTTTATTCTGATTAGCAGCACTTGCCCGCTCGCTGGCTTAGTGATGCTTATCAGTTTATTCTGATTGGCGTTACAGCTCATGCAATATCAAAAATCCCTAGTATGGTTTCGTCGCGATTTACGCGATTTTGATCACGCGGCGCTTTACCATGCACTTAAACACTCAGCCCAAGTTTATTGCGCTTTTGTGTTTGATACTGACATTTTAGACAAACTCGCCAATAAAGCTGACCGCCGCGTAGAATTTATCTGGGAGAGCGTAAGCGAACTCAAAACCGCACTACAAAACAAAGGCGGGGATTTAATCGTGCTGCATGGTAGAGCTGTGGATGAAATTCCAACCCTAGCAAATACGCTACAAGTGCAAGCTGTATTTACCAATCGTGATTATGAGCCCAGCGCTATTGCACGTGATACTCAGGTAGCGTCAAAACTCCAAACCAGCAACATAGCCTTTCATCACCACAAAGATCAGGTAATCTTTGAAAAAGATGAAGTCTTAACCATGGCAGGTAAGCCATATAGCGTATTTACGCCCTATAAAAACAGGTGGCTTAATACCGTAAACGACTTTTACTTAAAAGCTTACCCAGTCGACGCATATCTGCACCATTTAGCCAAACCACAAACCACCAATTTAATCAGCCTTGAAGCGCTTGGCTTTCAACGGACGAATTTATCAGACATGCGCCTACCCACGGGCATGGGCGGAGGCGCTGCCTTATTTGCAAATTTTGTAGCACGTATTCAACGCTACAAAGAAGCACGAGATTTTCCTGCGGTTAAAGGTGTTTCATATTTATCAGTGCACCTACGCTTTGGCACGGTTTCTATTCGCCATCTGGCACGTACCGCTTTACAAATAGGGGGTGCCGGTGCTGAAACTTGGGCTTCCGAGCTGATTTGGCGCGACTTTTACTTTCAAATATTGCATCATCATCCGCAACTAGCCGTTGGCAAAGCCTTTAAGCAAGAGTTTGAGGCATTACCATTTCCCAATAATCCAGACTATTTTCAGGCATGGTGCGATGGAGAAACTGGCTACCCACTAGTAGATGCCGCGATGCGCCAACTCAATAGCACTGGTTTTATGCATAACCGCTTACGCATGGTGGCAGCAAGTTTTTTAGTCAAAGACCTGCTCATCGACTGGCGCTGGGGCGAGCGCTATTTTGCTGAAAAACTCATGGATTTTGACTTCAGCGCCAATAATGGCGGCTGGCAGTGGGCGGCCTCTACCGGCTGCGACGCGCAACCCTGGTTTAGAATTTTCAACCCCATCACACAAAGTGAACGCTTTGATGCTAATGGTCGGTTTATCCGCAAATATGTCCCAGAACTTACCAACTGCAACGATAAAGAAATACATGCACCATGGCTAATGCCGCCGTTACGCCAATCAGCCATTAACCTGGTAATTGGTCATGACTATCCCAAGCCAATTGTCGATCATGCCGCACAGCGCACACTGGCTTTGGCACTATATAGTGAACCAATAAAAAACTTCACTAAAAAAACAACTGTTAGCAATTAAGTTGAATTTGAATCAACTTGATTTAAAATAAACGATTAGCACTGTATTTCCTGCTAAATACAGACAATGCACTGTAGCATTAGTGCAAAAAAAATATTTTGTGTTACATTTATGCAATAAATGCAACTTTCTGTATTCTCTAGTACTTTATATTGATAGACATAAGCTTCCAGCTCATGAATAATGGCGAAATGGTGTTTTAACACTTTAAAAAGAACTCTAACAATGCATAAACAATTATTAAATATATTCACAGCATGCCTGCTTGCTTTAATGTTGGTCGGTTGCGCTTCTCAAGCCAATAAAGACCCCTTAGAAGGTATAAATCGTGGCGTTTATAAATTTAACGACGTCACTGACAAAGCCGTGTTTAAGCCAGTTGCCACCGCGTACAAAGCCGTTGCGCCAGACCCTATACGCAGAGGAATCAATAACTTTTTTAATAACTTAGGCACTATTACCAGCGTACTGAATAACCTGTTACAGTTTAAATTCTCTAATGCTTTCAGTGAAGCAGGGCGCTTTGTCATTAACAGCACTTTTGGTGTGGCTGGTTTTATTGATGTTACAGGTATGGATAAAATAGCGATCCATAAAGAAGACTTTGGTCAAACATTAGGACACTGGGGAGTAGACTCTGGGGCTTATTTGGTGTTGCCACTTTTAGGTCCATCTAGCGTTCGAGATACCACGGGTCTGGTATTTGACTCTGCCACCACGGACCCAATTACTTACACACATAACATTGGCGAAATACGATTACACAACCAATTGCGTGCTGTCCAATTTTTAGACAAGCGCGCAGAACTGTTAGACGCAACAGATTTAGTGGATGAAGCCTCGCTTGACCCATATGCTTTCATGCGTGATGCTTACTTACAAAGACGTGCAAGCCAAGTTCAAGATGGCTTAGTGCCAACCGACTTGATTAAAGATGAGTTCTTTGAAGAAGTTAACGAACCTGCAACAGAAGTTGTAGAGGTTAAATAGCTCGTTCTAATATAAACAAAACAGCCCGCATAAGCGGGCTGTTTTGTTTATGAAGTCAATCGCTGGCAAATAAGGTAGCAAAGCTAAAATACTTGTTTTTAATCTGGCGGGTTAACCGACAAGGCATTAGACAAAACTTAACGTAGCTTAATTGCACGCTAAACCAACTTATTCACACGCTGTAAAACCGTAAGCCGGTCTGAACAAGCTGATAAGCACTACTAAGCCAGCAAGCTGGCTAATATTTGGCTTTCACACTTTGCTTGCCAGTAAACTGGCAAGCAAAGTGTGAAAGGTCTTGTCCGTGGAATATAGGCAATAAATTGCCTTATTCACACGCCACTGTCATCCGCTCAATTAAAATCGAGCCTACCTGTTTTGAGCCTTGCACCAGCACATCATTGCCTATCGCCACAATCATTTTCAGCATATCTGCCATGTTACTAGCAATGGTAATTTCTTCTACTGGATGCACAATCACACCGTTTTCCACCCAAAAACCTGCAGCACCGCGGGAGTAATCACCCGTCACCATATTCATGCCGTGCCCTAGCAGCTCGGTCACCAGCAAGCCTGTGCCCATTTGTTTAAGCAGTCCAGCAAAGTCCAACGAACCGGATTGCACAATCAGGTTATGGTTGCCACCCGCATTGCCCGTTGTTTGTAGACCAAGCTTTCTGGCTGAATAACTACCCAGCATGTATCCTTGCAATACGCCATCTTTTACCAGCTGACGTGGTGTTGTTACCACCCCTTCACTATCAAAGGGGCTACTCGCCAACCCTTTTTTTATATGCGGGTTTTCATTAATATTCAGTAATGGTGACGCAATCTGCTTACCTAGGCTATCAAGTAAAAATGAAGATTTACGGTACAAGTTACCTCCAGAAATAGCACTCACCAAGCTAGAGATCAAACCGCTGGCTAATGGCGCTTCAAACAACACCGGCACCTGGCATGTTTTAATTTTTCTTGCATTAAGGCGGCGCACTGTACGCTCACCTGCAAGTTTGCCGACGGCCACTGCGCTTTGTAAATCAGCCGCGGCGCGTGCAGTGCTATACCAATAATCGCGTTGCATATTCGCATCTGACTCCGCAATCACCGAGCAGCTAATACCATGCCGTGAGCTAGGGTATCCGCCCGTAAAACCATGGCTATTGCTATAAGCAAAAAACCCCGTGCCTGTAGAAACACTCGCCCCTTCAGAATTGGTAATGCGAGCGTCCACATGCAAAGCGGACGCTTCACACTCTTTGGCAATGGCGATAGCTTCATCTACCGAAAGATTCCAGGGATGATGCAATGCCAAATCTTGAATATCAGTTGCCATTAAGCTGGCATCGGCTAGCCCGCAAAATGCATCTTTAGCGGTATATTTAGCAATGTTGCAAGCGGCAGCTACCGTGTCTTTTAAGGCTTGAGGGGTTAAATCCGAGGTACTGGCATGACCTTTTTGCTGACCAAAATACACCGTGACCGACATGCCTTTATCTCGGTTGTACTCAATATTTTCAACCTCGTTCATACGTACCGATACGTTTTGCCCGATGCTCAAGCTTAGCTCGGCCTCTGCCGCACTCGCACCTGATTTTTTTGCGATTTTAAGCACGTCTTCCGACATCTGCTTAATTTGATCTAATGAGTAACTAAAGCCTGAATCTGCCATAACGCTTTCTACTATCTTTTTTAGGATGAAAATGTACGCTAAAAACTAAACGCCAAGGCTGTTATAATACCGCAACATGAAACCTAAAAAGACAAAGACCGGCATTGATTTTAGTTATGATGCGAATTTAGCATCTAAATTAAACGCAGAAGAGCCTATTAGTAAAACAAAACTCAAAGCGGAGGCGGATGAGCAGCAGGCACTCGGCGTGCGGCTCACCGAACTGCCTAAAGATAAGCTGCTAAAATTAGACCTGCCAGATGCCGTACTAACAGCGGTGCTCGACACTAAAAAAATTACTGCCAATGGCGCAATTCGACGTCATCGCCAGTATCTAGGCAGATTAATGCGTGACATTGATAACGCACCGATTTTAGAGCAACTAGCACGTTGGGATGGCAAACATACGGCTGAGAACGCTTATTTTCATGGCTTGGAACGCTGGCGTGACCGCATGATTGCGGATAGCAATGTATTGGCAGAATTTATTGCACTTTACCCAAAAACAGATATTCAACAACTACGTACCTTAGTGCGTAATGCACAAAAAGAGCTGGCCGCCAATAAACCGCCTAAAAGTAGTCGCGAGATTTTTAAGCTACTACGTGAAATTACAGGTGATCAAATTAACACTGATGGGTTAGATGCGTCAAACGAACATGAGCACACCGTGCCTGATGGAGAGTGAATGATGATTCAATTCAATGTAATGCTGGATGTAACCAGCGACGAAAGCCCAGTGCCGACCATTCGCACTAAAGAAACATTGGATACCTTAGCTTCAGGTGAGGTATTAAAAGTAGTCACCAGCAAAGAAAGTACCGTTAGAAATATTAGAACTTTAGTTGCGAACAACCCTTTTGAGTTGCTCGATAATGTGAAAAATGAAGAAGGATTTGTATTTCTTATTAAAAAGTTATAACAATACAATGCAACAAAAATCGGTCTTAAATGCTAACAAACCCAATCAGAGAAAGAAGGTGAAATTATGCGTAACATCATGCTAACAATTCTTATCGTATTGGCTACCGTATTTACGATACAAAATATGCACCCAATTGACTTGGTATTTATTGTTTGGTCTATCAAAACTGTGACTGCCTTTGCCATTGCAGTAGCGCTAACATTGGGCGTGTTGATTGGCGCTCTACTCGTGTTACCAGCAGTAATGCGTAACAAGCGCATTGCCAATCAATCCAAACAACAAATTGCCACCTTGGAACACGCACTAAGTCACCAAAATCAACCGATTGCCACAGAAGCCGACCTCACGGATAAACCTAAACTTTAACGGTTCTGCAGTTAACTCCGCCTCTGGAAGAGATTAATTCAGCAGTTAGTTATCAGCCTCAGCACTCATACTGGCACCAAGCCCATTAACATTTCTAATACGTGAATAAACACTGTCTAACGCCAACCATATCATCCAAATCACAATGCATACGCATTGTGGTTCATAATTTCAACTTAAGGTGTTTTCATGTCTGAAGCTAGTTATTTCGTCCCACTGTTTAGGCGCGGCATTATCGCCATCAGGCATCGCTTTAGCTTGATTGAAGATAAAGCTGATGACGGGCTAATCGACCATAGCATACGGTCAGGTGTCGTGCTCAGAGGCACTAACCTATGGGTATTGATGTTCGCTATTTTGATTGCATCCATTGGACTCAATGTAAACTCTACTGCCGTCATCATCGGCGCCATGCTTATCTCCCCGCTAATGGGGCCAATTATGGGCATTGGCTATGGCGTAGGTATTTATGATGCGGCGCTTATAAGAAAGTCATTCAGAAACCTTGGTATTGCCACTTTAATCAGCTTACTGGTGTCAACGCTGTATTTTTTGTTAACACCACTTGCTGATGCACAGTCTGAGTTGTTAGCGAGAACTAGCCCTACTATTTGGGATGTGCTCATTGCCTTTTTCGGTGGACTTGCCGGCATCATTGGGGCTACACGCAGTGAAAAAACCAATATTATTCCAGGCGTCGCCATTGCTACTGCGCTGATGCCTCCACTGTGTACTGCGGGCTATGGTTTGGCAAATGGTAACTGGGAGTTCTTTTTTGGCGCTTTCTACTTGTATTCAATCAACTGTGTGTTTATCGCATTTGCAGCCATTCTGATTATTTGGGTGCTAAATCCATCGCACAAATTATTTGTCGATGAGAAAACAGAGACTCGTGTCAGTCGCGTGCTGACTGCGATAGTGCTACTAACTTTGCTACCCAGTGTTTATCTCGCGGTTAAATTGGTGAAAGAAGAGGTATTTAGTTCGAGAGCCAGAACATTCATTAGCAAAGAGTTGACGTTTGAGCAGGCGCATTTAACGGAGCGCAGCATTACCCCGGCAAAAAGGCAAATAGAAGTGGCACTCATCGGCGATCTTATCAGCCACGAAAAACTCAAGGATATTGAAGCGCGCTTAATGTCATATGGTCTTGATCATACCAAATTACTCGTACATCAATCCAAAGATAATACCGTTGATGTTACGGCCTTAAAATCCAATATTGTTAGTGAGTTATACAAAGACAACCTGCACGCACTGGATGAAAAAAATAAAACCATTCAAAACCTGCAAGCCGAGCTACAGGGGATTTCTGCCAATAAAGCCATGTGGAGAAACATTTCAGCGGAACTCCATGCACAATATCCGCAAATTAGAGAAGTGCTGTTTTCTGAAGCAGTACGATGGAAAGTTGACGACGATAAAGCTGATGGTAAACAAATCGTACTTAACATCACAGCTTCAAGTAAATTAAGTAACAGTGATCGATATCGAATTATTGAATGGTTAAAAGTACGCATTCAAACAGATAGCATTAGACTCGTTGTTGACTAAGTTAACCATAAGCGTGCAAACTTAAAAGCAATGATAGGCACATAAGCCTCCACAACATTAACGATACAATACTGATGCATACAAGTCATTATTTGCATATTGACTCGTGCTGTATGATATAAAACAGCATAACGCTAGAAACAGGATAACCAAGAATGGCTGAACACAAAAAATCTTTAAACGCATCTGAGCAGGGTTTAATTTACGCACCATGGGAGCGCACTTTCAGACGTGTTGCAACGCCCTTTGAGGCATTCATCCACGGCCAAACTGCCAGCGGATTCTTGCTGATAGGCGCGACCATTATTGCGCTTATATTAGCCAATACCGCGCTTGCCGACGCTTATCAACATTTAATACATACAGCCGTTAGCGTTAATGTAGCGAGCTGGGGCATTAATATGAGCCTGCATCATTGGGTAAATGATGGCTTGATGGCGCTTTTCTTCTTTGTGGTGGGTATGGAGTTAAAGCGTGAAATATTGGTGGGTGAATTATCTAATTTACGCCAAGCCGCCCTGCCAATCATCGCAGCCATTGGCGGCATGATTGTCCCCGCACTCATTTACGTTGCATTTAATCCAATTGGGGATGCTGCGCGCGGTTGGGGTATTCCCATGGCAACTGACATTGCTTTTGCTGTGGGCGCATTAGTGTTGCTCGCAAACCGCGTACCCAAGGCGCTGATTACCTTTTTAGTGGCGCTCGCCATTGCGGATGATTTAGGTGCGGTATTGGTGATT